>PVMK01122077.1_pt1 | contig 53165 bp, 52 predicted proteins | sample 1853481 | NCBI WGS metagenome assembly PVMK01 (sample SAMN08533507, study PRJNA380276) | Marine sediment metagenome, whole genome shotgun sequencing project.
GGCGGACCCGGCCTCAGGCGGCGGCCCAGCCCCCGGCGGTGGTCGGCTGCTCCTCGGTGGCGACGATCATCGAGGCACCCTTCGTGTCGACCGCCAACGCTTCGGCCCAAACACCGGCCTCGGCCGTCACTCCAGACCGGGCATGTCGAGCGGCCCGTAGCCAAGAGCGGGAAAACCAGAGGCTCCGCACTGGGGAGCAATGCGGCCATTGCGAAAAAGGCCATCTGCGGAGCCGTGGCCCGAGCGGCCCGCCGCGAAGCGGCAAGAGCGGGAAAAATGGTGCTCCGCACATAGGGAACGAGGTGCCCACGCAGGCGGGCCGGACGTGATACCCCGGCTACCGGCTACAGATACTGGCCGGGCAGCGAGTCGACAACCGTCTCTTGTATGGCGTCGGCATGCTCCTGTGCCTCGACGAACTGGCTCTGGACCGCAATGACGATGCCGTTCATCAGGCCATCGAGCCAACCGACCAGCTCGGCCTGAGCGACGCGAAGCGCCGACGGCGAGGGGGCCGGATCGTCGAACCTCACCGCGAGGTGGGTGAGCTCTGTGTGCAACTCCTCGGAGACCACGCCGCGCAGCTCCGCGATCGTTCGTTCATAGATGTTCTTGAACTTCTCACACCCCGGGGCGTCGCAGGGTGTGGTGCGTGCCTCTTCGAGCATGGCCTTGGCGACGGAGATGATCCGCATCAGCTTGCCCGGGCGGGCGATGTAGCCGGTCGAATTGGTTAGCTGGGCAGTGGTCATAGTCCGGGGAACCTCCAAACCCGGCAACTTCCACACGAAATGACACGCTGGCGACAGTCGGCGTCGCCCTCACAACAGCCAGAACACAAATCCCACCGCCCCTGCCGGCACCAGCCCGATGGTCACGAATCGCCGATACGGACTGTTGCCGATGACCCATGCCAGTCCGGCCTTGGTGATCGTGTTGACCGACACCGCCAGCATCACCGTCTTGGCACCGATGGTCGGGTCGAGGCCGTCCCTCACCAGATTCGCCGTTGCCAGGGTGATGGCGTCGACGTCGTTGAGCCCGCTCACCGCTCCAACGATCTGGATCGACGCCTCCGATACCTGGTTCAGCAAGAAGGCGGCAAAGAAGGTGATCCCGGCGTACAGCAACCCGAACCCGAGGGCAACGCGTAGGGTCAACGGATTTGTTAGTTCCAGGTCCGGGCTGGCTTCGGTGCGCCTACCCGGACCCAGCCAGATGACGAGGGCGACGGTCAGCACCAGCCCAGTCAGGCTGAGAAGCGGGACTACCAGGCGACTCGCCATTTCCGGGGCAACCAATGCCGCCTCGACCAGCACCCTCGGATACATGACGACGGAGGCGCCGAGGACGCCGACAGCGAGGCCCGCAGCCAGCGTCTCCTCGCCCCGCGCCATCCGGCTGTATCCGAACGTTACCGCCGTCGAGGAAACGAGCCCCCCGAGGAGTCCGGTTAGCACAAGACCCCGAGTGCCAAGCAAGCGGAGTGCGATGTAGCCGGCGAGACCGATCGCCGAGATCAACACCACCATCAGCCAGATCTCGTGTGGATTGAACGCTCCGTATGGGCCGAGGTCCACATCGGGCACGAGGGGAAGCACCAGGGCCGTGATCACAGCGAACTGCACGACGGCACGCACGTCCTCGTCGGAGAAACGCTCGGTCAGGGTGTGGAGCGGTTCCTTCGATCTCAGGAGAGCCGCGGTGCCGACCGAGACAGCGAGGGCGGCGACCAGCAGCTCCGACCAAGCAAGAAGGCCGGTGAGGAAAGCCGCAAGAGCCGCCGCCTCGGTCGTCGTTCCGTAATCGTTGTCACGGTTGGCCGCGATCACGTAGGCGGCAACTACCAGGGCGAGGAACCCCGCCGCCATGATGACGAATGCTGCCGTCCCGTACCGGTCTCCGACAAACCCGGCGGCAGCGCCCCACAAACCATAGAGGGCAAACGTCCGAGCCCCGAACAGCGCACCTTGGTCGTGTTTGCCCGCCTGCCGCTCCAGACCAATCACTGCGCCGAAGCCGGCGGCGGCCAGAAAGACTACGAGCTCACTCGTCACCAGGGTGACGCTAGTTGGCTGCTCTTTCGCCTAACAGGGCCGAAGGGCCCGCCTTACACGATCTCGCTGTCGCAGCCCTCACGTGGCGATAGTCGGCGTGGCTCGCCGTCACACCCCGGCGGTGATCTTGCCGAGCTTCTTGACCTGGAACGCAATGATGATGTCGATGATGCCCTTCATCAGTGCCCAGATGCCGGCAAACACCAGGAGGGTCTCGACCTTGGTGAACAGGAATTGACCTCCGAGCCAGAAGCCAAGGGCGATCATGAGGATGCCAGCGGCGAGCGAGAGCCACCACAGGTCGTTCCCCTCCTTGGTCACGAACGCCTCCATGATCCAGATCAGACCGATGATGGCGAAGAGGAACCCCAAAATGTTGGCGATGGCGAGGAAAGTCCTGGTCGGGTAGAACAGGGAAATCACCCCTCCGATGATCAGGATCGCCCCGAAGAGGTACCACAGCCAGTTCCAGCCTTCGACCTGGGTGCCGACCACGACGTACTGGAGGCCTGCGACGAGCAGCATCAGGCCGAAGATGATCCCGACCGCCGCCGCAGATTGGGTGTCGAATTGCAGCACGATGACCGAGAAGATCACCCAACCGATACCCGCCACGAGCCACAGCCACCACATCCGAGCGGTGTCCTGCATCGCGCTTGCCATCGTCTCATTTTCCGTCATGGATGTCTCCCCTCGTCACCGAATCTGTGCTGATCCCGCCTCCCAGAGAAAACGGTAGCGGATCGTCGCTACCGAATCATTCCGCCGCAGAGCAAGGAGCGTATTCGCTTACCATCAGCCTCGTGGCGCCATCAGTTTGGCGACGCGGAGTTCGATCGGCTCGAAACAAGAGGGCGAGCACTCGGCGTCGATGAGCTCGTTGAGCTGATCGACGCGGTTTGAGCTCGGCGGCGGGCAGGCACCGTGGGGCTAGACGTCTGCGTCCTCGTCCTCGGAATGTCGATTCAGCCACTGCGTCAACGGCGCCGGCATCTCCGCGTGGCGGTCGCCCCAGTCATATACGACTGCGTCTCCGGCGGCCGCATCGTGAAGTGCTCGCCGCTCCGGGCTGATGAAGATCCCGAGGAATCCGATCCCAAAGAAAAGGAAAGAGAACGGGAAGACGATGGTCCTGACGAAGGCCTGACGGCCCGAGATGGGTTCACCTTCACGAGTCACTACCGACAAGCCGATGATGCCCATCCCCGGGGTGCGCCCCGCCAGCGCCAGGCTGGTCCACAGGTAGATAAATGCCCACAACGTAAGGAAGATCGCACCGGCCACGCTCCGCCGCCAAGAGGCGTCCAAATCGGCCTGGAGAAAGATCCCGAGCACGAAGGCGACGCCAACGGCGCCGAGGACGAACCCCGTCCACACAAAAAATAGGTCGACGAAGAACGCCAGCAGACGAGAGATCGGACCGGCATAGTGCCCGGAGACCTGAGCCCTGCCGTCCTCATCAACACCCGATCCAGCGTCGAGCTCGTCCGGTGCTCTCGGCCTCGAAGCCGGATCACGCGTGGTCAACCGGTAGATAAACCGGCCGGTGATCGCATCGAGCGCCACCAGCTGCCGGCGGAACACGTCCATCAGGGACCCTGCAAGCTCGCCGGTGCTCTCGCGAACGATGTCGGGGATGCCGGCCCGCTCGACGATTTCCTTGACGTCGATCCGATCCATCAAGGCGTCCATGTCAATGCTGTCGAGCAGCTCGTTGAGATCCACCCGTTCCAGGAAGGCCTCGATGTCGACCCGCTCCAGGATCGCGTTCAGGTCGATGCGGCCGATGAGCTCGTTCGGATCGATGATGTCGACAACTGCGCCGGTCGCTCGGCTCGCCACACGTGACAGAACACCGCCTCGAGGTTCATCGTCCGTCGATGACGAAGCCGCGGCGAGCACGAGCAACAGCAATGCCAGATCACGATCCTGCACGGCGAGACCTTATCGCACCCAGGCGCTCACCGGTGCCCTCCGATGCCCGACCCCGCCAGACATCTCGTTTCGGACCTACCCGCTCGCGGCCATACTTCGGCCCATGGGTGAGCTGTCGATCGAGCGAGACGAGGTTTTCCGGATCAAGACGGCGCGAAAGCCAGGAACCCTGGCCAAGGCCCTGGCGGTCATCGGCGAGCTCGGCGCTCAGATCGGTGAGATCGTGACCCTGACCGTCGGAGCCGAGTTCAACATCCGCGAGGTGACCGTGATCGCACCCGACGACGCAACGGTCGAGAAGGTGAGCCAGGCGCTGACGGAGCTCGAGGGGATCGAGGTCCTGCCGGGCCAGATCGACAAGGTCTTCGCCCAGCATGAAGGCGGCAAGATCGGGGTGCACTCGAGGGCAACGGTGCGAACCCTCCAGGACATGCGCGAGGTGTACACACCAGGGGTCGCCAGGGTGGTGCAGGCGATCGCCGAGGACGAATCGGTCGCGGACAACCTCACCTGGCGAGGGAACACGGTTGCCATCGTCACCAACGGATCCCGCGTGCTCGGCATGGGTGACGTTGGTCCGGTTGCGGCGCTTCCGGTGATGGAGGGCAAGGCGCTGTTCTATGCCGAACTCGTCGATCTCAACGGCGTCCCCATCGTGCTCGATGCCCCAGACCCCGGCGATGTGATCGAGACGGTGGTCCGGCTGAGCCCTGGATTCGGTGGCATCCACCTCGAGGACATCGCCAGCCCAGGGGTCTACGAGATCGAGGCTGAGTTGGATCGCCGTCTGGACATACCTGTGATGCACGACGATCAACATGGCACCGCGGTGGTCGTGATGGCTGCGGTGCTGTCGTCAGCCCGCCGGCTCGGCAAAGAGACCACAGACCTGTCTTTCGGCCAGCTCGGCCTCGGGGCTGCCGGAAGCGCCATCGCAGGTCTCGCCTCCGGGTTCGGTTTTGAGATCATCCGAGGGTTTGACCCCAACCCCGACGGTGTCGAACGCCTGCTCGAGATCGCAGGGCAGGGAGTACCCGTGCAAGCCGACAGCGACAGTGCGTTCGCCGACGAGGTCATCGACCGCTCCGACGTGCTGGTGATGACCACCGGGCTCCCCGGGTTACTCCCTCGCGAACGGTGCCGACCCGGTCAGATCATCATGGCGCTCAGCAACCCGGTGCCGGAGATCGCGATATCGGAGGCAAGGGGAGGGGGCGCTGCGATCGCAGCCGACGGCAGCATCGTCAACAACGTGCTCGCCTACCCCGGTCTGTTCCGCGGAGCGCTGGATGCCGGCGCCGGGTCGATCACGATGGCAATGAAGCGGGCCGCCGCCTTCGCCATCGCCGATGCGGCACCAGCCGACCAGCTGCTACCCGATCCACTCGACCGGGACGTACATCGGGGGGTCGCCAAGGCCGTGGCAGAAGCCGCGTCAGGCTAAAAGGCGATCCATGTCCGGTCGTCTCCACAGAAGTGGAACCCGCTACCACTCTTGCCTGCAGCGGTCATATCTCGAACGCCGCTCCGGCTCGTCCCGGCACCAGCTCGATTGGTAGATCAGCCCTGAGAGCCTCCTGGAGCTGTTGGTCGAGCATCTCGTCGGAGTGCTCCGGGTCGTGGTGGAAGGTCACCAGGGTCTTGACCTCCGCCTGGGCAGCGAGATCGACGGCCTGGCGCAGCGTGCTGTGACCCCAGCCCACGCGGCCGGCGTACTCCTCCTCGGTGTACTGGGCGTCGTGAATCAGCAGATCTGCGCCTCGCATCAGGTCGAAGCCGGACGTCCATTGTGCGTCGGCCGGAAACTCCCGGTGGCCTAACGCCGGCTCGTGATCAGGGAGATAGACCATTGTCTTCCCATTCTCCTCGATGCGATATCCGAGGGTCGGCCCAGGATGGCAGACGAGATCTGTCGAGATGGTGAAGGGACCAATGACAAACGAACCCGGCGCGACATCGTGGAGGTGCATGGAGCGTAGATCTCTGAACCGAACGGGAAAGAGCGGTGGCGACAGATACCTGGCGAGACGCTCGGCAAGCCCGGTCGTCGGTGACACTGGCCCCCAGATGTGAGTCTCGATGTCCGGATCCCGCAGCGGGTAGAAGAACCCAAGCCCCTGGATGTGATCCATGTGCAGGTGGGTGAGGAGCAGATCGATCCGCTCGCAGAAGCTGCCGAGCCCTGGGGTGACCCGCATGAGCGCCGAGCCCCCATCGAGGATGAGCCGGGTCCCGTCGGTAGCCTCCACCTCTACCACCGAGGTATCCCCCCCATAGCGGACGGTATCCAAACCGGATCTGGCCACCGAGCCTCGGGTCCCCCACAGGGTGACCCTCACTGCGGCTCCTCTTCCCAAATGGTCACGGCCCCGAGTAGCCGACCGCCCTGCCCGATCACCGGGAAAGCGGCGGCTTCGATCTCATGCCATGACCCGTCGAGGCCGCGAAACCGAATCCTGCGATGGGCGAGACGCCGCTCCCTCAACGCGATCACCACCGGGAGCTGCTCGCTTGGGATTGGTTCGCCGTCTTGATCGGTGATCTCACCAAGCTCGGCGAACTCGGAGGCGTTGATCTCCCCAACCTCGTCCCAACGCCTTCCGACTATCGGCTCCGCCGGCTCGTTGTAGTAGATGAGGTTTCCCTCGACATCAATGACCCCGATGGGGATCGCCATATAACTGGCCCATTGATGGAGGAGAATCATCTCGATCGGCTGCTGCGCCACGATGCTCGTTCCTTGCCGACCCTCACCATCCTACGGATCAAACGGAATGGATGTACCGGCGGCTCGAATTCGGGTGTGAGCTACGCTCGGGCGCACCCAAGGAGGGCCCGATCCGGGTGTCGGCGAACAAGATGTGGTGGTCGATCGCTGCGCTGGTTCTGGTGCCTGCATGCTCGGGTGACGCTACGGAGCCGTCATCGACGAGCCGGCCCCCGATCACGCCAACCAGCGAGGTCGCACCTCAAGGTGACGCTCCCCCGCAACCAACCACCACCACGGCCGACGAACCGGTGCCTGCGGTCCCGGGAGCCGTCCTGGTTCCGGTCGCCCAGTTGGTGCTCCAGGCCTTCCCCGTCCCCACAGGATCGCGGCCACACGACGTCGCCCCTGCCCCCGACGGTGGCGTGTGGTACACCGCCCAAGGCTCGGGCGAGCTGGGATGGCTGGATCCGAACACAGGCGACACGAAGCACATCCCTCTCGGGCCGGGGTCCCGGCCCCATGGGGTGATCGTCGGCCCGGACGGCGCCGCCTGGGTCACCGATGGTGGGCTCAACGCCATCGTGAGAGTGGACCAGGCAACAGACGAGGTCGAGGTATTTCCCCTGCCAGCAGATCGCCCCGACGCCAACCTGAACACGGCCACGTTCGACGGAAGCGGACTGCTCTGGTTTACGGGGCAAAATGGCGTCTATGGCCGCCTCGACCCGACAAGCGGAGCCCTTGACGTGTTCGACGCCCCACGCGGCAGGGGCCCTTATGGGATCGCCACGACGCCAGCGGGCGACGTGTACTACGCATCGCTCGCCGGGAGCTACGTCGGGCAGCTAGACGCCGACGGGGTGGTGGAAGTGCTCGAGCCGCCCACTCCCAACCAAGGAGCCCGCCGGGTATGGGCAGACTCGCAAGGGAAGATCTGGGTCAGCGAATGGAACGCGGGGGCGGTCAGCCGCTACGACCCCGCCACCGGGGAGTGGGCGACCTGGCCCCTCCCCGGGGCTCGGCCGCAGGCGTACGCGGTGTATGTCGATGAGCTCGACGCGGTGTGGCTGAGCGACTTTGGGGACAACGCCATCGTCCGCTTCGATCCGATCACCCAGACATTCGACGTATTCCCGCTGCCAAGCAATCCCGGTGACGTGCGACAGATCCTGGGCAGGCCCGGGGAAGTCTGGGGCGCCGAGTCGGCTGCCGATCAGCTCATCGTCATCAGGGAGCAATCGAGCTGAGGCCGCGACGATCGACCAGTATGAGACCGAACACGACGAAAGGGCAGCGATGCGCATCGGCATCTTGACCGGTGGCGGCGACGTTCCCGGGCTCAACCCCGCCATCAAGGCGGTGGTGAACCGGGTTGTCGCGCAAGGTCATGAGATCGTCGGCATTCGCCGTGGCTGGGGTGGACTCACCCAAACCAACCCAGACGACCCAAACACCGTCGCGAACAACTTGACCCCGCTCGATCCCGGGGTGGTCCGCACCGTCGACCGGACCGGCGGCACCTTCCTGCACACCTCGCGCACCAACCCGGGCCGAGTTGCCGCAACCGATCTGCCGGCATTCGTCACCGGCTTCGATGGCGAGGGACCACACGACTTGACCTCGCACGTGTTGCGGGTCCTGGAGAGCCAGCGGATCGACGTACTCATCCCGATCGGCGGCGACGACACGCTCTCCTACGGGTTGCGCCTCCACCAAGAAGGGGTCCGAGTGATCGCTATTCCCAAGACGATGGACAACGACGTCCACGGCACCGATTACTGCATCGGCTTCTCTACCGCGGTTACCCGCGGAGTCCACGCCATCCATGGCTTGCGCACGGTTGCCGGCTCGCACGAGCGCATTGCGGTAGTCGAGCTGTTCGGCCGTCGCAGCGGGGAGACGTCGCTGATCACCGCCTACCTGTCGGGGGTCGACCGGGCGATCATCTCGGAGGTGCCATTCGATCCGGACCGGCTGGCCAAGCTGCTGCTCACCGATCTAGCCGCCAACCCATCCCACTACGCCATGATGACGATCTCGGAGGGCGCGCGGATGGTGGAAGGGGACGTCCAACTCTCCGGCGCGGCAGACCCCTATGGACACCGCAAGCTGGGCGGCATCGGCGCCATTACCGCCGACGCACTCGGGGAGCTCACCGGCCGGGGAGTCTTGCACCAGCCGCTCGCATACCTGTTGCGATCGGGACCGCCCGATACCCTGGACCTGATGGTTGCCACCAACTACGCGGCAATGGCCGCCAACCTTGCCATGGAAGGGGCCAGCGGGCGCATGGTCGCTCTCAATGGCGGCAGCTACACCCACGTACCGCTCGAGGTCACCGGGGAGGGCGAAAGAAGCGTCGACGTCGACGAGCTCTATGACGCCCAGGCCTACCTCCCCAAGGTGCGCCAGGTGCTCGATAAGCCGATGTTCCTCTATTGACAGCACCGATAGGTGACCGATCGTCTCGACACAAGTGGAGCCTTTTTTCCTCTTTTCCGCTCTTGCCGCGGAGCTAGCCTGCCTGGGATGAGGGTCTCCCATGTGATCTTGCGGGTCAGAGACCTCGACGCATCGGTCGCCTTCTACCGCGACCTCGTCGGGCTCGAGCTGATATCGGAGAGCCCGGGTTTCGTCTTCTTCGACGGCGGGTCGATCCAGATCGCGCTGAACGCCAACCCGGACGAGCCGACCGACGAGACCTCCACCGAAATGGTCCTCGAGGTCGACGACGTCTACTCCACCACCAAGGAGATGGAGGACCGTGGCATCGAATTCGAGGTGCCGGTGCGCCCGGTGACCACCGCGGGCGATCGCACCCTGCACGCGACCCACTTCCGTGATCCGGACGGGCACTTCTGGTCGGTCACCGGGTGGGTATGACTGCGGCGGGCTGCAACGGCCCGTCCTAGGCAGTGCCTGGCGGATCCGGCAGAGGTGCCGAAATCCCCTACACGCTCATCGATAGAAACTCCACCATGGTCTAGTGACAGTCATGAACAAATGGGTGTACGGCTTTGACGAGGTAGAGCTCGCTGAGAAGAAGGCCGGTACGTGGGACGATGTACGCGGCCTGCTCGGAGGCAAGGGCGCCAATCTGGGCGAGATGACCCGAATCGGGGTGCCCGTCCCACCGGGTTTCACCATCACGACCGAAGCGTGCAACACCTACCTGGAGCTTGGCGAGGAATTCCCCGAGGACGCGCTCGACCAAATCCGACAGTACCTGACCCGGATCGAAGAGGCATCGGGCCGACGGTTCGGGGATCCGAAGGACCCGCTACTGCTGTCGTGCCGCTCAGGCGCGAAGTTTTCCATGCCCGGCATGATGGACACTGTCCTCAACATCGGGATAAACGACGAAGTCGCCAGAGGGATGGTCGAGATCTTCCATGATCCCCATTTCGTCTATGACTCCTATCGACGCCTGATCCAGATGTTCGGTGCTGTCGTGATCGGCGTGCGCGACGAACCATTTGAGGATGTCCTCGCCCACAAACGAGAGGAAGCCGGTGTCGACAGCGATGCCGACCTCACGGTGGAGGATCTCAAAGAGATCGTGGACCACTTCAAGGAGATCGTTCACCTCTACGCCGGTCGAGAGTTCCCGTCCGACCCGTTCGTCCAGCTACGGATGGCGATCGAAGCCGTGTTTCGATCCTGGAACGGGAAGCGGGCCATCGATTACCGCAACGCCTCAGGGATCCCCCACGACCTGGGAACAGGGGTCAGCGTTCAGACGATGGTATTCGGGAACCGTGGCAACGACTCGGCGACGGGCGTGGTCATGTCACGCAACGCCACCACCGGCGAGCCGTTGCTGGAAGGCGACTACCTGGTCAATGCGCAAGGTGAGGACGTCGTTGCCGGTATCCGCAGCCCGCAGCCGATCGAACGGCTCGCCACCGAGATGCCCGATGCCTTCGCCGAGTTCAGAGAGACCGCCCACAAGCTCGAGCAGCACTACCGCGAGATGCAGGACATGGAGTTCACCATCGAGCGCGGCAAGCTGTGGCTGCTCCAGACCCGAGACGGAAAACGCACGGCGCAGGCTGCGGTACGGATTGCGGTGGACATGGCCAAAGAGGGCCTGATCTCCCACAACGAAGCGCTGCTGCGAGTACAGCCCGAGCAGGTTGAGTTCTTCATGCATCTCCAGTTCGCCGCCGACGCGAAGCGGGAGGCCCTCGCCGCGGGTCGGCTCCTCGGCACCGGGCTCAACGTGTCACCTGGTGCTGCGGTCGGCATCGTTGCCTGTGATCCGGATCTGGCTCAGCGCTGGGCCAAAGACGGGAAGCCGGTCATCCTGGCCCGCCCCGAGACCAGGCCCGATGATGTTCACGGGATGCTCGCCGCCGAAGGCGTTGTCACCTCACGCGGGGGCCGCACCAGCCACGCCGCCCTGGTGGCGAGACAATTCGGCAAGCCGGCGGTCGTCGGGGCAACCGACATCACGATTGATCTCGCCAACAGAACGCTGTCGGCGGGGGGACGCGTCGTGCAGGAAGGGCAATGGTTGTCGATCGACGGCACCGCGGGCGAGATCTTCGAGGGCAGCCTCGACACCGTTGTGCCGGACGTCGACGACCCGTGGCTGACCACCCTGCTCGGCTGGGCGGACGAGGTGCGAGTCCTAGACGTATGGACCAATGCCGACACCCCAGGCGATGCTGAACGGGGGCGTCGCTACGGTGCCCGCGGAATCGGGCTGTGTCGGACCGAGCACATGTTCTTCGACCCCGAGCGGCTTCCAATCGTCCAGAGGATGATCACTGCGGAGACCACGGGGGAGCGCAGGGAGGCGCTGGACGCTCTACTCCCTTACCAGCGGCAGGACTTCACCGGCCTCTTCCGCGTGATGAATGGCCTCCCTGTCATCATCCGCCTGCTTGATCCGCCACTCCACGAGTTCCTGCCAGACCACGATGAGCTCGTCCTGGGTCTCGCCGACCTCAAGATCCGGCTTCGTGCCGCGGAGGGGCTCCAGGACATCGATGACCTCTTGGAGCGGATCGAGGAAGACGAGCGAATGCTTGCCCGGGTCGTCGCGCTGCGTGAACAGAACCCGATGCTCGGCCTTCGCGGGGTCCGGCTGGGGATCCTGCGTCCGGCGCTGACGCGCATGCAGGTTCGAGCCATCTTCGAAGCGGCCTGCGCCGTGACTCGAGAAGGGCTGGAGGTCCTGCCCGAGGTGATGATCCCGCTTACGAGCCATGTAGCCGAGCTGCGGCAGCAGCGTGCCGTGATCGAAGAGGAAGCCAACGAGGTCATGCGAGAGCAGGGCATCTCGCTGGGCTACAAGATCGGCACCATGGTCGAGACTCCGCGGGCGGCGCTGACGGCCGACGAGATCGCAGAGCATGCGGCGTTCATCTCATTCGGTACCAACGACCTGACCCAGATGACGTTCGGGATCAGCAGGGATGACGCCGAGGGCGGATTTCTTGTCGACTATCTGTCACAAGGAATCCTGGAGGACAACCCGTTCACCACGATCGACCGCGGCGGCGTCGGCCAACTCATGCAGCTCGCTCTCGACAAAGCCAGGTCCCGGCGACCGGATATCGAGACCGGCATCTGTGGCGAGCACGGGGGAGATCCGCAATCGATTGTGCTGTGCCATGAGCTCGGTCTCGACTACGTCAGCTGTTCCCCATTTCGGGTGCCGATCGCTCGGCTCGCCGCGGCGCAGGCGGCTATCACCGCGGCCGCGGGTGACACCGAACCCGCTTTCACGGCAGGTATTGGATGAGCCACAGGCGCAAATCGGCAGGCTATTGCGTCAAGCTCACAAACGGGTGTCGATGCAGCCGTGAGCACAAGACGCCTACGGTTCGCGAGCGGAGCGGGCGGGAGCGATTCAGAACAACGCTGATGTAGCGCTGCTAGGCCCTCGGCGGTCCGAGGACCGAACTGATTGCGCTCACTGCACCTTCTCCGTCGAGGGTGCGTCGGTCATCTGCGTGCCGGCTTCCGAAGTGGAGAGGTCGACCACGACGTCCCCGGCCACTTCGGCTCCATGCACGGCAAGCGCATAGATGACCAGCACGTCAAGAGCGATAATCAGGAAACCCCAACCGGGGTACACGTTGAGGATCGAGACCGCCGTGACCAGGCTGAGGCTGGCAACGATGATCCCGACCACGCGGGCCCACATCTGCCCATACAGGGCACCAGCACCAACCAGGACCTGCAGAATCCCGGTGATCAGAAGGATCCAACCCCATGTGGTGAAGTTCAGGTAGAGGATTTCGTTCGGGGTGAATACCAGCCAATCGGCGTTGAACAGCACGGTGAGGCCATAAATGATGTTGAGGACCCCCACCACCAAGAAGATGGTCGCCGCAAAATAGACCCATCCGCTCGTGCTCATCCTCATGTTCATGCCGCTCGTAGTCATATGCCTCCCCTATCGACAGGACCTGATCCCATCGGACGGTGCAACCGGTTTCGGTGACCGCCCGCCGGGCCTACCTGACAGACCCGACGACAAGCCGGAGGGTTACGAGGCGCCGGGTGGTTCGCGGTGGCGACTGTTGCGATCCGAGGTGGCCCGGATAGCGCCGGCAAGGACGGCCACGCCGGCAACGATCAGCAAAACCGGCCAGATCCAACGGGTGTCGAGGCTGAAAGCGAGACGATCGTCGAGAAAGTGGGCGACAGCCGCCCCGACAAACAGCAATCCGAAAACAAATGACAGAAGGTCAAACGAGCGGTCCTTCACGGCGTCACCCCTCCGATCGCATCTCCGATCCCATCGAGGATCTCATCGACCTGCTCCGACGATAGTTCTCCCAGTTGAGACGATCCCTGGCGACGTACCTCCACCGACCCCGCACCCAAGTTGATCTCGAGGATGAGCTTCCCGTCACCGGCCTCCGTCACCCTGCTCACGATCCCGATGCCGGTGTCGTGTCTGGCGAGCAGCCGGAGCTCGCCGATACCGACCGAGGCGTCGATATCGAGCCCGGCATCCGGGGGAAGATCGATGGTCACCTCACCCGCACCCACCTCGACGAGGACGTTGAGTGTCCCACCGACCAGGTCGATTTCGCTGAGGTCGAGGCGAAGCTCGCCGGCCGCCAGCCGATACTCCGGCTGCACCTGGCTGATGGTGGACGGTGCGTACCGAACCTCTCCAAATTCACCGTTCAGGTTGAGCGGCACGAAGCGGGAGAAGAATAAGATCGGAAGCAGGAGCAAACCGACGACGATAAGGGCGATCGATCGGCCCCAGATGACCCCCGCGAGCAGCCCGACGCCGATCACCCCGATAGTCGCCGCCACGTAGTCGGCGAACGACGGATCGATCCAACCGAGCGCGTCGGAGAGGGCCATCGCACCGAGCACGAGCAGCACAGCACCGAAGGTCAGCCTGCCGACGATCGAGCGCGGTTTCTTCGGCGACGGCGGTGACGCTGGGTCGGGCACAGGGTCTTGGCGCGCGGAGGGCGGCGGCTCGTCGCCGCCACCCTCTATGGCATCTGGTTCGATGGTCTGATCCGGGCCAGCCTCCGGCGAGTCGGTATCGGATCCCGGAGCGGGTGGGTCAGGATCGGTCGGAACCTGGCGATTGCCTGAGCCGATCTTGAGATCACCTCGATACAGCATCACTCCGACGAGGAAGAGGAGGGCAGCCCAGAACACGGCACTATCGAAGACACCGATCCATCCGAGCACGATCAGGCCGGCAAGAGCCAGCAGGCCGGCTCCGATCCATGTTGAGGCATCGCTGCCGTCGGCTCTGCCGATCCACTGGGCAGCGATCGAATCGAGCTGACCGTTCTGCGGGATCAGCAGCCAGCCGATTGCATACAGCGCTAAACCCAGGCCTCCGAACGCACTGAGCACGATGAAGCCGGCACGGAACCACCAAGGGCTCACCCCGAACCGTTGGCCAAGGCCGCCGGCCACGCCTGCGACGATCCTCTGCTCGCGGCTCCGCTGGAGACGGGTCTGGTTGGTTGTGGAGTTGGTCATTGCATCCGTCGGTGTGTTGGTATCACTCATCATGCCGCCATCATGCATGGGAAGGGCGTATCGGTGAATCGGGTATGCCCCTATGCAGACCCTGAGACATCGGGGGTGCGCTAGGGCGGTCACGGGTTGTCCGGCTATCCCATCCATGACAACATCGCGGGGTGGCAATGGAATCGCCGGCAGCTACCGAGAATATTGGTGATGAGCCTTTCGGACGCGGCCCCAAGCTCGTCCGTCGGACGGACGACCGCGTCGTCGCCGGGGTCGCCGCCGGGATCGCGCTCCGGCTCGGCATCGCCCCCGTATACGCCCGCGCTGCGTTCGTTGTGCTTGCCTTCGCCGGCGGAGTCGGTGTCGTGCTCTACGGCGTCGGCTGGGCACTTCTGCCCGACGACCGCACCACCGAACCGTCCCCGCCGCCGCAGCCGATCAGCGGCCGTCAGCTCGCTGGTCTCGCCCTTGCCTTCGTCGGCATCTTGTTGTTTCTCGATGTAATCGGACTCTGGTTCGGCGACGTTGTCGTGTGGCCGGTGGCGCTGGTTTCGTTTGGTGTCGCCGCGATCTGGGACCGGGGCAACTACGACTACCAGACGGCCCTGACACAGATTGCGGGAGCCGATTCCACAACGCGGCCGTCACGGAGCCGGGTAATCGTCGGAGGGCTGCTCATGTTCGCCGGGGCACTCGTGTTGTTCAATGCGGTGGACGCCTTCAGCGGCCTTGGCCCAGCGGCGATCGCCGTGGCGCTGACCACGATTGGATTCTTGCTGATTTTTGGTCCTTGGGTGTGGCGGTTGGCCGGCGATCTGAATGCCGAGAGGCGGGAGCGCATTCGCTCGGAGGAGCGAGCGGAGGTCGCTGCCCACCTCCACGACTCTGTGTTGCAGACCTTGGCCCTGATCCAACGCAGCACCGATTCGAAAAAGATGGTCACCTTGGCCCGTGCCCAAGAGCGCGAGCTGCGCGCTTGGCTGTACGCCAGCGGTGAGACCTCCGACGCCTCGCTGGAGGCAGCGCTGCAGAACGCCGCGTCGCGAATCGAGGCGGACCACGACGTCCCGCTCGAGGTGGTTGTGGTGGGTGACCGGGCCATTGGGACCCGGGGCGCCGCGCTCGTCCAGGCCGCCACCGAGGCAATGACCAACGCAGTCAGGCATTCCGGGGCCGATCGGGTTTCGGTGTACGCGGAGGCCACGGACGAGACCATCGACGTGTGGATCAGCGACCAAGGCTTAGGGTTTGACATCGATGAGGTGCCGGAGGAGCGGCTGGGTATCAGCGAATCGATCGTTGGCAGGATGCAGCGGCACCGCGGGACCGCAGAGATCAACAGCAAACCGGGCGAAGGAACCGAGGTTCATCTCCACATGACAGGCGAGGGGACATGACGATTTCTGTCTTCCTCGTGGACGATCACGAGCTCTTCCTGAGTGGCGTCCGCGCTGAGCTCGACGATCGATTCGATGTCGTCGGTTGGGCGACCGACGTCGATCAGGCAATAGATGCGATCAGGAAGGCGAGACCAGACGTGGTGCTGGTCGACGTCCACATGCCAGGAGGCGGTGGCCTCACCGTGGTCAAGAACATCACCGAGACCAACCCCGAGGTACGTTTCCTCGCCTTGTCCGTCTCCGACGCACCGGAAGACGTGATCGCCATGATCAGGGGTGGCGCTCGCGGGTACGTCACCAAGTCGATCTCGCCGGAGCAGCTGGCTGCGGCAATCGATCGGATAGCGGCGGACGACGCGGTGTTCTCGCCCCGCCTCGCCGGCTTCGTCCTCGATGCGTTCACAGAGACGATGCCGGTGGAGCACGACCCCGACTTGGATCAGCTCACCCCCCGGGAGCAGGAAGTGCTTCGACAGATTGCGCGCGGCTACAGCTACAAGCAGGTTGCAACACGGTTGTCGATCTCGGTCAAGACGGTCGAGTCGCATGTTTCTGCGGTGTTGCGCAAGCTGCAGCTATCAAGCAGGCATGAGCTCACCCGATGGGCGACCGAACGCCGGATCGTCTAAGTCCTGTGCTCGCCAACCCCTGCCGGCCTCCATCCGCTCTTCACTCGACGGACAGCTGCTGCGCGCACCCAGCTGAGCTGTTGAGTCAACGTTCGTAGATCAAGGCGGACGCGGTGAACCCGTCAACCTGCGGGGCGGTCTTGCCGGGGAAGGTCTCAACCCTGAGGGTCCGGTCGTCGACCAGCTGGAACAGCACTACCCCGGAGATTCGCCCATCAAGGTTTCTGGCCTCAATGCCTTTCGCCAGGCTGACTCGGTCCCAGCGTTCCCCCTCCACGTAGTAGTCGTAATCGACCAATTCGTACATGACCACTCCGGATTCGATCGAAACATTCCGAGGATCTGGAGCGTTGCCCCGCACGGCGAGCTGGGCGGAAACGCCGTCGAAGGTGCCGATCGACACAACGACGTGGGAGGGGTCGAACAGGTCGTAGGCGACTGCAAGGTGTCCGGCCCAGTACCGGTCGCGGTCCACTCCGGCATACCCATTCGTATCCCGCTGGAACCAGTTTCCGACGAGGCGACCATCGATGTCGTAAGCGAATCTGCCGCCGAAGGGCTCCTCGGAGCGCAGGCTCTTGGCTATGAGCACTTCCTGGATCTCACTGGTGAAGTAGTCGAAGGGGTCGGGGGTGTGGATCTTCCAGCTCTCCTGTTCGTAGTGGGCCGGGACCAGGAGACCCTCGAGAGTCACGTCGAGATCGATGACGTTGTAGTCGACGTTCCTGCGAAAAGACCCGATCGTCTCTCCAGCCTCGACCGGTAGGTCGATGGGGGCGTATCCACCGGCCGGGGGTGCGACCTTGGATAGTCGGGGAGATAGTTGCCCCACATGGATGAAGATGCTCGAGATGGTGCAGGTGTGTTCGATGACCAGCCGGTAGTCGTCGATCGTCTCCCCGGGACCATCCGATACGGTTTGCTGCATGTGCTGGATGTCGGTGATGGTGCCGGCGGCCGGGCTATAGACCGTGATCTCCCAATCCGGCTCCTTGAAATTTTGGTAGTACTGGTGGTCGACCGGAGTCACGTGGGAGCCACTCATCAGTCCCAGCGGGGTCACGTATTCGATCCGGTCGAGATCGACCGGCGGGTACTCGAAGGTGACTCTGCCTCCGGCGCAGTCTGTCTGATCCGGCGCCGGGGCGTCTGCCCTCTCCGGGGGCGTGGCGGTGGATTCGGTGTGTACAACCGAGTCATCGACCGGGGTCACGCCGGGCGGCGTCGACAAGTCGGCCGTGGGTACGGACGAGCTCGGCGCCGACGGGCTGCCGCAACTGGTGACCACAAGCATCATCACGACGAGAATGATCCGCTTCATCGATACCTTTCCGGGTTCTCGCTAGATCGGCGGTTTCGTTCCCCGGCTATAGCGTCGCGACTCGACACGACAGCAGCCCCAGATCTGTCGGCCTCGAGCCTGTGGCCCCGCCTGGAACCACTGGTCTCGGCTGCGGTGTGTCGAACAACCGGCACGGAACATGTCTCCCGACGAGGCAAAGCGGACCAGGGCACCATCGGGTATGCCCAGCCCGCTTCCCCCATGCCTCGGGGTTCTTCTCAGGGTCTCGGCGGCAGCGAAGAGTGCCGGCTTTGGGCGCGCACCGCGACGGTACGGTGAGGCGACGACACAAGATCCAAGGGGAGTCGATGGTCAAGCGTTCATACCGCACCGACGAGATCGTGGTGCACTGGAACTCCGAGCTCTGTATCCACACTGCGATTTGCCTCAACGCGCTCCCCCACGTGTTCGACGTGCAGGCCAGCCCGTGGATAACGATCGACGCCGACAGCGCCGAAGAGATCGCACGAGCCATCGAGAAGTGCCCGACGGGTGCGCTCACCTACGAACGCACCGACGGTGCCCCCGGCGAGCAGCCGCCGGCGGAAACCACCGTCATCCCATGGCCGAACGGTCCGCTCATGGTGCGAGGAAGCGTTGAGATTCGCGATTCCCGTGGCGAGTTGTTCACCGCCGGCCCGCGATTCACCCTGTGCCGTTGCGGAGCCAGTCAGAACCAGCCGTTCTGCGACCTCTCCCACCGTCGGATCGAGTTCCACAACAATCCGCGGGTGGTGTCCGCCGACCGAGAGACCGCTCAATCTCCGCAGGACATCGACCCCAGAATCGGGCCGTGAAACGACCCGATCCTCTCCGGTAGTAGGGGAATTCGGTGCCTGAGCTCCCCGAGGTCGAGACGATACGACGGCTGATTCACCCGGAGCTCGTCGGCCGATCGATCACCACCGTGTCGGTGACCAGGGATCGCATGCTGCGCCGTCAGGAGCAGCCGGCCGATTTCGCCGCTCGACTCCAGGGAAGACAGATCATCGACACCACCCGGCACGGCAAGCGCCTCCTGATCCTGCTCGATGACGGCCTGACCTGGGTGGTGCACCTCGGCATGTCGGGCAGGCTCAGCATTGCCCCGAGCGAATCGGAAGCACCGCCGCACACCCACGTCCGCGTCGGCCTCGACGACAACGCTGAGTTGCGCTTCACCGACCCGAGAACGTTCGGATACACCGTGGTGCTGACTCCTGACGAGCTTGGGGGAGCCCCATCCTCCACCCACGGCCCGGATGCATGGGCCGATCCGCCCTCGGCCGATGAGCTCCACCGCAGACTCGAGGGGAGGTCGGCTCCGATCAAGGCGCTGCTGCTCGACCAGACGATCATCGCCGGAGTCGGCAACATCTACGCAGACGAGACCCTGTTCACCGCCCGAATCGATCCGCATCGCCCAGGTGGATCCCTCACCGTCGAAGAAATCGAGAGGTTGCTCGGGGCGCTACACCTGGTGCTGGAAGCCGGCATCGCCGCCGGCGGCACCACTCTCGGCGACTCGGCCTATCTCCTCCCAGACGGCCGGTCCGGGGAGTTCATCAGCGAGCTCGCCGTATACGGCAGAGAGGAAGAATCCTGCCCGCGCTGCGGCGATTCGATCATCCGCGACGTGATCCGCAATCGCAGCACGTTTTGGTCTGCGGGCTGTCAGCAATGATCTGGCCGGCATCACATCGGGCCGGCAGCGCTGGGTAGGCGGTAAAATCTCGGTATGGCAAAGCTCACCGCAAGCGAACGAGCGAAGCTGCCGGACAGCGCCTTCGCCTATGTCGATTCGACGGGAAAACGGCGTCTTCCCATCAACGACGAGTCGCACGTGCGCAACGCGCTCAGCCGTTTCGATCAGGTGCACTTCGAGTCGGATGCGGCGCGTGAGCGATCCCGAACCCGACTGCTCAACGCCGCCAAGAAGTACGGGCTGGTGCCGGTTGGCTTCATCACCGGACAGCTGGAATCGGAGCGGAAGCTCGGCGCACCGTCACCGGAGTCGGCTGCCCTCCCCTCCGGGATGGTCACGCTGCTGTTCACCGACATCGAGGGCTCCACCCATCTCCTGCACCAGCTTGGCGACGGCTATGCGGAGGTGCTGGCCAGCGTTCGTGAAACGATCAAGGATTCGGTGCTTGCGGCAGCGGGACGCCAGGTCGAGGTTCGCGCCGATGAGTCCTTTTCGGTGTTCGAGCGAGTCGATGCTGCGCTCGAAGCGGCGGTAACCCTGCAACGGGCGCTTGGCGAAAACCAGTGGCCGGAGGGAAATGATGTCCGGGTCCGCGTCGGGATACACACCGGAGATATCACCATGACCAGCAGCGGCTATATCGGCCTGCCCGTTCACGCCGCATCCCGGCTGTGCTCGGCGGGCCACGGCGGCCAGATCCTGCTCTCTGGTCAGGCCGCGGATGAGGCCGTTGGATCACCCGACGATGATGTCCGGTTGCGAAGCTTGGGAAGCCATCAACTGCGCGGGCTTCCTCGCCCCGAGGAGATCTTCGAGGTCGAGGCGGATGGGCTCCTCACCGATTTCCCGCCGCTACGGGACGCCGCCTCCCCCGTTGGGTGAACGATTGACCTGAATTGCGACACTTGTGTACGTGTGGCTTGTTTCGACGTCCGAGATGTCCTTCAACCATTTGGTCCAGTTGCGGACACCGCCGACCAGCGCCCACACCTCCGCAGGCGGCCGCTCGATCGTGATGGGCTCTGTTTGTTAAAGGATCGGTCGCTGTCAGGCGAACTGAGCAAAGAAGCCCTTGATGGCCTCGGTGTCGTCCGAAAACGCCCAGCGCTCGGTTACCTTGCCATCATCGAGGTGAACGATCTCCGCGGTCCGGTAGCTGAACTCCTGATCTCCCGCCCGAACGGTGACCGCCACAAGCGCGAGTGTGTGTTCATCGTTGGCGAGCACGTCGTGGACATCCAGGTCGAAATCGGCGTCCTCGAACACTGCCATCTGCTCGATCACGGCCTGCTTGCCGCGTACCGGCTCCGTCATTCCAATCTGCCACCAGACGACGTCATCGGCGAGCATCTCCCCTAAGGCGTCGGTGTCTCCAACGGCGAAGCGTTCCAAGCCTTTGCGATACAGATCGGCGTTTGGGTGATCGGCCATGAATCCTCCTTGGTTGACCGTGACCCAACGCTACTCGCCGGCAGATCGGGAAGGAAGGGCGGAACCGCGCAAGGTGCTTATCGAGAGCTACGCCCGCTCACGTCTCACCGCCACGGAGAGAGAACGTCCTACCCACTCAGTTCGGGGATGCGGCGCTGCATCTCCGCCCAGTCGTCTGCGCCCATTCCCTCGAGCATGCCTGACAAACCTCCGAACGCTTCCTCGGGGAGCACGTTCATCAAGAACCGGATCATCCCCTCGCGATCCTGCACCGACTGCCCCCGGTACATGAACCCGACCGTCTCCCCCATCAGCTGTGGGTCGAACATCCCGGCCATGCCACCGGCGATTGCGATCTGTTCTTCAAGGTCGAACTCCCGCTCCAGCTTTGGGATCAGCAGCTCGTTCTCCTTGGTGATGTGAAGTTTCATGTGCACGTTGAGCGCGATGTTCTGCCGATGCAACAGGCGAAGGTGATCCTTGCGCTCCCCGTTGCCGTTGGACCGAGCGAGGCCAGCAAAGGCGGCATCGATCCCGTCGAAGACCTGATCCTCGAAGTGGTCGTGGTCGAACTTATAGGTCTCGGCGACGAAGCGATAGCGGTCGTTCATCGCAGGAAAAAGGATCTCTTCCTCGGCGTGTTCGTGTTGCTTGACCATCTTGTGGAACCAGGTCATCCGCTCGGCCAAGGCGGTTACTTCCGTCGCGTCCTCACCGTTCAGCTCGCGGGCGACAAGTTCGAGGTCGGCGACCTCGCGAAGGATGGCGTCATGAATGTAGAGGTAAACCTGCAATGGCCCGGACACGGGTGCTCCTCTCGCTGCTACGGGGGGCAATGTAGCCGGGCTCAGCAAGCCGCCGAACGGATCAGTCGAAACGACCGGACGGACTACGTAATACGTGATACGTGATACGTGATACGTGATACGTGATACGTGATACGTGATACGTAATACGTAATACGGCGTCAGCGCATCGCTGACGCCCTAAGAGCTGCGCTTGAAATATGCCTTGATCGTCGCCCACAGCGATGAGAAGAACAGCGAGACGCCCTTCACTTCCTTGGCATGGATTTCGTGAGCCTGTTCAGCCGACCCGGCAGCCAGCTTGGCTTCGAGGCACTCGGCGAACTCCGCAATCAGCCGTGTCGACATCTCCTGGATGATGGCGGTTCGGCCGAACTGGGCAATTGCTCCGGACAGGGTCACGTCGGCGTCGATGGTGACGCGGGTGCCGCCCCCGTTGCCTACGACGGCGTAGTCGACTTGCACCAGGCCGACGCTGCCGCCCGACTTGTCCATGCCCTTGCCCTTGACACTCCCAGTCATCGTCTCGTTGTCCGACACGATGGTGCACTCGCCGACGAAGTTGCTACTCATCGGACCCAGCTTTGCCGAGACGTTTCCCGCGTAGATCCCATCGCCCTTGTCTTCTGTCAGCTCGGCGCCTGGCAGGCACAACGAAAGCTCATGCACGTCGCAGAACAGCTCCCAGACCTGTGCGGGATCTCTGTCGACCTCGAGGACTTCTGTGATCTTCACTGATTACCGCTGATCCACGGAAACGAAGCGTGCCGGCTCGGCCTCGAAGGAGTGCTGACAGCCTGGGGCACAGAAATAGTAGGTCTCCCCTTCACGGTCGGTGATGAAGCGGGCTTCGGAGATGGTAACGGTCATCCCGCACACGGGATCGATCGCAGTCTCTGCAACCGATGCCGATTCCATCTCGGCGATACCCGACAACCCACCGGAAGTCCGCACTGCGACCAATTCGGCAAGCACTCCAACGGCGATCTCTGAATGCTGGACCGGGCCAAGGTCGACACCCGCCGGGGTATGGATCCGGCGCAGAGAATCCTCGTCATACCCTCGATCTCGGAGATACCCAAGCACGGTTTCACCGCGCGCGGCAGAGGCGACAAGCCCGATGTAACCGGCGGAGGTGGCGAGGGCGGCTTCGAGCGCCGGTTCGTCGTAGTGGCCCTGGGTGGCGATGACGATTGCCGTGGTCTCGTCGATACCGATGTGCGCCATGTTCTCAACCGACTCCACCAGTTCAACTCCGTCTGGCAGGTCTGCACTGCCGGACTCATCGTCAACGACCGTGGCTCGCCAATCCATCACCGTGAGCAGGCCTGCCAGCACACCGACTGCGGGTGATCGGCCGACGACGACCACGTGAGGTTGCGGCAGCATCGGTTCCATGAACACCTCCATCGCTCCCTCAGATGCACAGGCTATCGGTACCGTGACCACGCCGTCGCGGTCGTGGCCGTCGAGCTCCTCTGCCGGCCCAAGGTACATGAGGAGCGGAGCGCCGTCCTTGAGGACGCGTCTCGCCTCCCTTACCACCACCGGCCTGGCGCACGCTCCCCCGATCCAGCCATGGACGGTGCCGTCGGGCTCGATGAGGGCGGTTCCCCCCTGCTTGCCAGAAGACGGGCCACGCGACCAAACGACCGTCGCCACCACGTAGGGGCGGTGGCGACGGTGCAGGTCTGTTGCAAGCTCGAGGAGCCTGCGGTTCATGGGGTCACCCCGAGGTTTCCTGGATAGCCTTCCAAACTCTATCCGGGAGCACGGGCATATCGATGTTGGTGACGCCCCGGTGCTGCAACGCATCGATGATGGCGTTGACATAAGCCGCCGGTGACCCCACCGTGGCCGACTCTCCGACACCCTTGGCCCCGATCGGATGATGCGGCGACGGAGTAATCGTCTCACCAAGCTCGAACCTGGGGGTTTCCCAGGCCGTCGGGATCATGTAGTTGTCGAAGTGGGCGGTCAGGCAGTTGCCGTCGTCGTCGAATGTCATCCACTGCATGTTGCTCATGGCGTAGCCCTCGGTAAGGCCGCCATGGATCTGCCCGTCGACGATCATCGGGTTGATGCGCACTCCACAGTCGTCAACCGCGACCATGCGGTTGACCTTCCATTGACCGGTCCCTGGATCGACCTCGACGGCAACGATGTAGGTGCCGAACGGGTAGGTCAAATTCGGCGGGTCGTAGTAGTGAACCCCTTCCAGGCCCGCCTCCATCCCCTCCGGATGGTTGGTGTAGGCGGCAAAGGCGATGTCCTGGATCGACACCGACGAGTCCGGCGAGCCCTTGCCCGAGAACTTGCCGTTCGCGCATTCCAGGTCATCGGCCGACGCCTCCAGCATGTGCGCTGCAATGTCCCTGGCCTTGTCGCGCAGCTTGCGCGACACAATCGAAGTAGCGGCACCGGCGACCGGGGTTGATCGCGACGCGTAGGTGCCAAGGCCGTACGGCGTGTTGTCCGTGTCTCCTTCGACCACCTTGACGTCGGTGGCAGGAATCCCAAGCTCTTCGGCCACGATCTGAGCGAAGGTGGTCTCGTGACCCTGCCCCTGCGACTTGACACCGAGTTTGAGGATCGCCTTGCCGGTCGGATGCACGCGCAGCTCGGCCGAGTCGAACATCTTCAGTCCGATGATGTCGTAGTCCCTGGAGGGGCCGGCGCCGACGATCTCGGTGAACGATGCCATACCGATACCGACCAGTCTGCCCTCCTCGCGGGCCTTCGCCTGCTCTGCGCGCAGCTCGTCGTAGCCGATCATCTCCATCGCCTTGCGCATAGCGGTCTCGTAGTCCCCCGAGTCGTAGACGAGCCCGGTCGCCGACTCGTAGGGGAACTGGTCGGACTGGATGAAGTTGATCGACCGAAACTCGGCAGGATCCATCTCCAACTCGTATGCCGCGTTCTGCACCAGCCGTTCGATCAGATAAGACGCCTCGGTCACCCGGAACGAACACCGGTAGGCGACACCACCTGGTGCCTTGTTGGTGAAGACCCCCTTGGTGGTGACATGCGCCGCCTGCAGGTCGTAAGAGCCTGTGACGATTTCGAACAGGCCGGCGCGTAACTTGCTTGGTTGCGCATCCGAGAAGAACGCCCCCTGATCCGAGAGCATGTCCACCTTCAAGCCGAGGATCTTCCCCTCCTTGGTGACCGCAAGCTCGCCTTTCATGTAGTAGTCGCGAGCGAACCCGGTGGAGATCAGGTTCTCGTACCTGGTCTCGATCCACTTCACCGGCTTGCCGATCACCAGCGACGCCGCGGTCGCCACGACGTAACCGGGATACACGGGCACCTTGTTGCCGAACCCGCCGCCGAGATCCGGAGAGATGATTCGGATATTCTGCTCGGGCAGACCGGCAACCAACGCAAACACGGTGCGGTGGGCGTGCGGTGCTTGCGAGGTCATGTAGATCGTGGCCTCGCCAGTGATCGGGCTGACGTCGGCGACTATGCCGCAGGTCTCCAACGGCGCAGGATGCGACCGCGGATAGTGGGTCTCCACAGTCACCACCCGGTCGGCCTTGGCGAACGCCTCCTCGGTGGCGGCGGCATCGCCGGCCTCCCACTCGTAGGCGACGTTGTCGCTCTTGTCCTCGAGATCGGTGCGAATGATCGGCGCATCCGATTCGAGGCCCTGCATCGGGTTGGTGATGGGCGGCAGGGGGTCGTAGTCGACGACAACGGCATCGGCACCGTCACGGCCGATATATGGGTCGGTGGAGATGACCGCGGCCACCTCCTGGCCCTGGTACCGGACCTTGTCCGTGGCCAACACCGCCTGGGTGTCTCCGGACAGGGTCGGCATCCACGCCAGGTTGTACTCAGCAAGCAGCTCACCCGTCACCACAGCGATCACGCCGTCGATGGCCTCGGCAGCGGAGGAGTCGATGCCGTTGATCGTGGCGTGCGCCCACGGACTGCGCACCAACGTCATGTACAGCATCCCGGGAAGCGTGATGTCGTCGATAAAGTTGCCTGCGCCCTGGATCAGGCGGTCGTCCTCGTGCCGCTTGACGTTGTGGCCGATGCCGCCAACCTCGGCGGTCGTTATCAGATGGTGATGGTCGGTTGTGGTTGTCATGAGTCACTCCCCGCCGTCGCCATCTTGCCGGCGAGCTGGATCGATTTGACGATGTTGACGTACCCGGTGCACCGGCAGAGATTTCCAGAGATGGCCCATCGGACCTCGTCCTCCGTCGGGTTCGGGTTGTCCTCGATGAGCTTGGACCCGACCAGCATCATCGCCGGGGTGCAGAAGCCGCATTGAAGGCCATGTTCCTCTTTGAACGCCGCCTGAATCGGATGCAGTTCGCCGTTCTGCTTCAAACCCTCGACGGTGGTGATCGATCGGCCGTTCGCTTGTACCGCAAACACCGTGCACGACTTCACAGGGGTCCCGTCGAGGAGCACGGTGCATACCCCGCACGCCGTCGTGTCGCATCCGATGTGGGTGCCGGTGAGGCCGATGCCGCTGCGAATGAAGTCGACGAGGAGGGTTCGTGGCTCCACATCGGCCGAATGCTCGGCTCCGTTGACTGTGACTGTTATCTGCATTTGCGCCCTCCTTCCTATCCCTGTGCCCCGGCCAGCGATGCGGCCAGGCCCCGTTCGGTGAAAACCCTCACGATATCCTTCTTGTAATCGGCCGAGCCCCGGACGTCCGAGGCGGGTGTACACGCGCTCTTTGCGATCTGTGCCGCCTCGGCGAACAACTCGTCGGACGGGTGGCTGCCGACCAGCAACTGTTCGGCCTCGGTGACCTTCAGGTTGTACGGATACACCGAGGTGAGTGCGATGCCCGCCTTGCTGATCCCTCCGTCGTCACCCAGCTCGAGATGGGTGGCCACACCAACCGTGGCGTAGTCGCCGATCTTGCGTTCGAGCTTTTGGTAGTCGCCTCCGCCCCTCGGTGGAGCGTGCTCGTGGGTGGTCCGGCTGGCGTACCGCGGCACCCGAACTTCCGTGATCATCTCGGTCGGCTGCAGCGAGGTGGTGAACATATCGGTGAGGAACTCGGTGATCGGAATGACGCGTTCGCCGCCGTCCCTACTCTCCGCGACGACCTGGGCCCCACACGCCAGCATCACCGACGCCCAGTCGCCCTCGGGGTCATGGTGCGCCACCGAGCCGGCCAATGTTCCCAAGTTGCGCACGATCGGATCGGATATCCACGGCGCCGCCGACGCCATCGCCGCGTTCTCGGTAGTGACGAGCTCCGAGTCGACGATGTCGTTGTGGCGAACCAGCGCCTGGACGGTCAGATGGCCGTTGCCGATCGAGATCGAATCCAGATCCGGCACCCTGTTGATATCGACGAGGGTGCCGGGACTGGCCAGCCGGAGCTTCATCATGGGGACAAGGCTCTGGCCTCCTGCCAGGATCTTGACCTCGTCGCCCCGTTCGGCGAGAACGTCGAGAACCTCCTCTTTCGTCTCCGGAGCTAGGTAGTCGAACGCCCTCGGATACATGCGCACCTCCATCACCCGCCATGCGCGCAACTAGGCACGGCGAGCATCGCTTCGACGTCGTTGACGACACTAGGGGAGGACCACGGAGCGCGAGACAAAGATTTCGCGAACGACAAGTTCAAGCAGATTCGCCTTCTCTTGCGTCTTGCGTCTTGCGACTTGCGACTTGCAACTTGCAACTTGGGTCTACGCCGTTCCCTCTTCTGCTCCGCGCTGGGTGTGGATCCGGCCCTCCTGGCCGCGTAACGACATCCCGGTCCCCACCCCGTACCTGGCGCGGACGATCTCGGCAAGGATCGACAGCGCTATCTCAGCGGGCTCCTCGGCTCCGATGTCGATTCCGATCGGGGCATGGATCCGTTCGATCTCCTCCTGACTCCAGCCCTCGGCGGTCAGACTCTCGGCACGCATGCGGGCGGTGCGCCTGCTGCCCATCGCGCCGATGTAGCGAACCGGTGCGTGTCGCACCGCAGGGAATACCGGCCCCTCGAACCTGGCGTCATGACTCAGCAGCACGACATAGGTGCGCCGATCCAGCTCCACCTGCTCGAGCACCGTGTCCGGCCAGCCCTGGATCAGCTCGTCGACGTCGGGAAACCGTTCCTCGGTAGCCCAGGTGGCCCTGGCATCGGCGACGACCACGCGAAACCCGAGCTCCTGAGCGATACGCGACAGCGGCTGCGCCACGTGGCCGGCGCCAAAGATCAGGAGCTGCGGCTGGGGCGCCACGGTTTCGATGTAGATCTCGCGGTCGCCGTAGGCCAGTGTGCGATTCTGCTCGTGCTCCATGAGCTGCCGAGCGTCGGCGAGCACGTCATCGACCACGTCAGCGGGGAGTTCTCCCGCCACCAGGCCCTCATCGACGTCGATGACCGCCTTCGTGCCCAGATCGGGTCCGGCAACCACGGTGATCACCGCACCAAGCCTTTGTCTCTTGACCAGATCCCGGACCGCCTCGATAGCAGACATCACCACTTCTCGATGTAGACCTGGATCGTCCCCCCACAGGTCAGCCCGACCTCGAAGGCGTCCTCGTCGGCGATACCGTAGGTGACCAGCAGTGGCTCACCGGTTTCCAGCACCTGCTGGGCATGGAGGAAGACGTCGTTCTCGACGCACCCGCCTGACACCGATCCCTCCATGTCACCGTCCGACGACACCAGGAATTTGGCCCCTTCCGGCCTGGGGGCCGAGCCCTTGACCGAGACCACGGTCGCCGCGGCGACCTCCTTGCCCTCGGCGGTCCACCTGTCGTAAATCTCGAGGTTATTCAACAGCATCGTCGACCCTGTTTCCCGCTCTTGCCGCCTGCGGCGGCGGGCCGCTCGGGCCACGGCTCAGTGCTCCGCGTCTTAGAGTCATGCCGCCACTCCCGCCCGCTGAGCCTCTGTGTTTCCCGCTCTTGCCGCCTCCAGCGGCGGGCCGCTCGGGCCACGGCTCAGTGCTCCGCGTCTTAGAGTCAGGCCGCCACTCCCGCCCCCTGAGCCTCTGTGTTTCCCGCTCCTGCCGCCTCCAGCGGCGGGCCGCTCGGGCCCCGGCTCAGCTCCGCTTCGCGTCCACCGGTTATGGATGTCGAGTGTGTCCTGTTGCATGACCTGCCTTCAATCGTGTGCCGGTATCAATTCTAGAAGCTCACCGTATTGACAACACCGATGAGCTCTGCCACGTCGAGCACGCCCCGGTCTACCTCTTCCGCTTCGGCACCGACTCGAGAAGCCGAACGACCGCGGCAAGATCGGAAAGCGTGCCGACCGGGAGGAAGTCGTCCACGAACGGCAGCACCGTCCGCATGCCACGCGTCTCCGGAGAGAACCCGGAACGTCCCGCCAGTGGATTCAGCCACACCACACGGTGAACGCTGCGGGCAAGGGCAGCCATCTCGGTTTCGAGCAGGTGAGGATCGCCACGATCCCAGCCGTCTGAGATGATCAGCGCAACCGGGCCTCCCCGCACGATGCGGCGACCCCAATTCCGATTGAAATCCGCCAGGGCATCGCCGATGAGGGTGCCGCTCGACCAATCGTCGACGGTGCCGCCCACCCGTGCCAGCGCCACCTTGGGATCACGGTGCGAAAGCTGGCGGGTGATGCGGTGCAGGTTGGTCGAGAACACAAAGGCCTCGACGCGGCCCAAGCGGCCGCGGGCGGCGTGGACGAAGTAGAGGAGCATTTCGGTGTACCGCTCCATGGAACCGCTCACGTCGGCCAAGACGAGGAGCGGTCTACGACGTGCCTTCGGAGCCGACATCGACAGCGGCATCATGTCGCCGGACGGGCCGATGAGCTTGCGGAGTGTCCGACGCAGATCGGGACGGGACCCGGACGGCGAACGCTCCCAGCGACGGCTCCTGGCGTCGGCCGGCTGCCAGGCCATTCGTGCGATGAGTCGCTGCACCTGGGCGTACTCCTCCGGCGTGAGATCGGCGAAGTCGCGTTTCGACAGACGGGTGACGGCGCTGGCGCCAGCTTCCTCGGTGAGCTCGGATGGCTCTTCGCCGCCGGCATCGGCCGCCACCGATGTGGGAGCGATCACGTGCACCCGCGGTCCACGCGGGTGCACCTTCAGCTCGATCGGGTCCAGTGGTGACCACCGCCGGGCGCTGCCGAAGAAGAGATCGAAGGCCTGGTCGAACAGCGGGATCTCCTCGGGACGAGCCACGACCACCGCTCGAAACGCGTAATAGGCATCGTCACGATCGGCGAGGCCGATGGTTTCTGCCGCTTTCAGCATGGCCACCGTCGTTTCTGGTACCCCGCGCAGACCTTGGGCGCGCAGGAACCGGGTGAAGTGGACGAGGTTGTGGGTAAAGGCGTCGGCCTGCCGGGGTGGAACGATCACGCCGGATCCCGATGGTGGGAGGTCGCAAGTCGCAAGTCGCAAGTCGCAAGCTCGCAAGCAGGTCGCCGGCGACCGGTGGCCGGAGACTCTGATGCCTGATCACTGACATCTGACGACCGGTTCCTCACTCCACGGTCCCCTGCTCAGCCGGCGGAGGCCAGGAGCTGTTGAGTCCCCCCGGAACGCACTCGCTCGATGTCCTCCTGGTATTTGAGGATCACGCCGAGCGTGTCCTCTGCCACCTCCGGGTCGAGCCGCTCGGTTCCCAGGACGGCGAGCGCTGCCGCCCAGTCCAACGTTTCGGCCACCCCTGGCGGCTTGTACAGGTCCATGGTGCGCAGTATCTCCATGGCTCGGGCGAGGTCGGCGGCGAGCGCCTCGGGAACGTCTGGCACCTTGCGCATCACGATCGCAACCTCCCGATCGAAATCCGGGTAATCGATCCAGTGATAGATGCAGCGCCGCTTCAGCGCATCGTGAATCTCCCTTGTCCGGTTCGATGTGAGCACGACAACCGGTGGATGTTCGGAAGCGATGGTGCCGATCTCGGGGATCGTGACCTGGAAGTCGCTCAACAACTCCAGGAGGTAGGCCTCGAACTCCTCATCGGCTCGGTCCAATTCGTCGATCAGGAGAACCGGCCGCTCTCCGTCCGCCGAGGCTTCTATGGCCTGGAGGAGGGGCCGAGAGACGAGATAGTCCCGACCCATGATGTCGTCGACCTCGACCTGCTCTCCTTCGCCGCCGGCCTCGATGAGCCTGATGGCGAGCATTTGCTTTGGGTAGTCCCACTCGTAAACGGCGTGATTGACGTCGAGCCCCTCGTAGCACTGGAGACGGATCAACTTGGTGTCGAGAATCGAGGCAAGCACCTTGGCAACTTCGGTTTTCCCGACTCCGGCTTCGCCCTCCAGGAACAGTGGCTTGCCAAGCTCGAGGGCGAGGTAGATCGCCACCCCCAGGGAGCGCTCGGGCACATACCGCTCTCCTTCCAAGGCAGTCAGAACGTCATCGATCGAATTCAGCATGCCCTAACCATAGGAAGCGGAGCGGACACAACGCCCGCCCCGCCGCCAACTGATTCGTTGTGCTCCCCTATACGCCGGCGTCGGTGAAGGCGTCGGCAAGAGCTCGCCTGGTGAGCACCGTCGCCAGATGGACCCGGTACTCGCCGGATGCGTAAGCATCTCCGAGTGGGTTGTCCAGCGCTGCGGCGACCTTGGACGATGCCTCCGCGATCGACTCTGCGCTCACCACCTGGCCTACCAGCGCGGCCTCAGCCGCCTCGGCTCGCTCCGGCGTCCCGGTGATACCACCGATCGCGATCCGCGCCGCCGTACACGTGCCGTCGGCCGCGGCCACCACCGCAGCGACGCCAACCACGGCGTAGCTGGATGCCGGGTGGCGGTGTTTCTTGTAATCGGCGCCCTGATCGGCTCCGATCACCGGAACCTCCACCGAGGTGACGAGCTCTCCGTCGGCATGTGCCGGTGTGAACATGTCGACGAAGTAATCGTCGGCCGGGATCGAGCGGTCGCCGCTTTTTCCGGTGACGGTGATGGTGGCTCCGAGTGCCGTCAGCACCGTCGGATAGTCGGCTGCCGGGTCGGCGTGGGCGATGCTGCCGCCAATGGTTCCCCTGTTGCGCACCGCCGGATCCCCGATGTGGGCGGCGGTGTCCGCCAGGATCGAGCAGTCGCTTTGGACGAGCTCGGAGGCAGCGACCGCGGCGTGCTTGGCCAGGGCGCCGATAGTGAGCGAATCACCATTCCGGCTGATCCCATCCAGTCCTTCGATCCGGCTCAGGTCCACCACTGCCGGCGGGTTGGACACGCGGAGTTTCATCGCAGGCAGCAGGCTGTGGCCGCCGGCGAGTGGACGAGCTCCCTCCACGCTCCCAAGGAGATCGACTGCCTCGGCGAGCGTCTCGGGCCGGTAGTAGTCAAACGGTGCGGTCTGCATCATTTGCCTCCCTTCTGTGCCTCTTGGATGGCGGTCCATACCCGTTCCGGTGTCAGTGGCATGTCGACCTGCCGGACTCCGAGCGGAGCGAGGGCGTCCATGACCGCGTTGTATACCGTCGGTGTGGAGGCGATGGTCCCGGTCTCGCCGACGCCTTTGACGCCGAGCGGGTTGACGTTGGTTGGGGTCTCCGTCTTACCCAACTCGAAGTTGGGAAGGAACTCCGCCTTGGGGATGGCGTAGCTCATCATCGATCCGGTGACCAGGTTGCCGTCGTCGTCGTATACCGCCCCCTCCCACAGCGCCTGGGCGGCACCCTGGGCGACCCCTCCTTGGACCTGGCCCTCGACGATCATCGGGTTGATGACCGGCCCGCAATCGTCCACCGCCACGTAGCGTTGGAAATCGATCTCCCCGGTTTCGGGATCGACCTCCATCTGGGCGATGTGAGTCCCGAACGGATACACGAAGTTCCCTGGGTTGAAGAAGCTCGACGCCTCCAGTCCCGGATCGACACCCTCGGGCAGATCCCATGCCGTGTTGGCGGCGAGGGCGATGTCCTGGATGGTCTTGCCGTCAGCCCTCGAGCCCTTTACCGAGAACACACCGTCGGAGAACTCGATGTCCTCTTCCGCTGCCTCCAGCATGTGGGCCGCGATCTTGACGCCCTTGTCCTTGATATGGCCGATGGCACCCATGATCGCCCCGCTCGCCACCGGCGTGGTGCGGCTGCCGTAGGTGCCCCACCCCATAGGGGTCTTGCCGGTGTCGCCATAAACGACATCCACGTCCGCGACCGGCACCCCGAGCTGGTCGGAGACGATCTGGGCGAACGTTGTCTCTTCCCCTTGGCCGTGGGGGGCCACCCCGACCAGGAGGGTGACCTTCCCCGTCGGATGGAAACGAACGATGGCGCTTTCCCACAGCCCGCCACCGAAACCGACCGCACCCGCCACCTCGGAGGGACCGAGCCCGCAGATCTCGGTGTAGGTCACCACGCCGATCCCGACGAGTCGCCCTTCTTCTCGCGCTTTTGCTTGTGCCTTCCTGGCGTCCTCGTAGCCGAACATATCCAGCGCCTTGTCGAGGGCGCCAACGTAGTTGCCGGAGTCGTAGACGAGCCCGGTCGCCACCTCATGGCCGTTGTCGAACGGCTCGATGAGGTTTCGCCGCCGCACCTCCACCGGATCCATGTCCAGCTCGCGAGCGACCAGATCGACCATGCGCTCCAGCATGAACGTGGCCTCTGGGCGACCGGCTCCCCGGTAGGCATCGGTTGGTGTCGTGTTGGTGAAGGTCCCGTATACGTCCTCGCGGATGGCTCCGATGTCATAAGAACCCGACAGGATGAGCCCGTGCAGGATGGTGGCTATTCCCGTCGATGCCGTCGACAGATAGGCGCCCATGCTTGCAAATGTCTTTGCCCTGAGGCCGAGGATCTTGCCGTCCTTGGTCGCCGCCATCTCCACCTCGGAGATGTGGTCGCGACCATGGGTGGTCGCCAGGTAGTTCTCGCTCCGGGTCTCGGCCCACTTGACCGGCCTGCCCACCTGCTGCGAGGCAAAGACCACCATGGTGTCTTCCGGGTAATGCGCGAGCTTGGATCCGAAACCGCCGCCAACGTCTGGTGCGATTACCCGGATCTTGTGCTCGGGGACCGGGGTGTCCAGCGACAGCAGGAACCTGACGATATGGGGGTTCTGGCTGGTCACCCACAGGGTCAGCTCGCCCATCGCATCGTCCCAGCGAGCAAGAGCCACCCTTGCCTCCATCGCGTTGGGGATGAGCCGCTGGTTGGTGATGGTCTCCTTGACCACGACATCGGCAGAGGCGAAGGCGCCTTCGACGTCACCGCCCTCCACAACCCAGTGGAAGCATTGGTTGTTCGCCGCCTCCTCATGCACTTGCGGCGCGCCGGGGTCCATTGCCTTCCTGGCATCGACAACCACCGGGAGAACGTCGTAGTCAACGTCCACGGCATACGCAGCATCCCTGGCGTTGGCGTCGGTATCGGCGACGACTATGGCAACGGCGTCACCGACGTAGCGAACGGTGTCGATGGCGATCGGGAGGTGGGGTGGTGTCACGGTATCGGAATCGGGGACCACCCAGGCGCAGGGGATACCACCGAATCCGGCGTCGGCCATTTCCTGGCCGGTGAACACCCCAACGACGCCTGGCATCTCGGTTGCGGCCGAGGTGTCGATCCCCTTGATCCGGGCGTGAGCAAGCGGCGATCGCACCACTGCCATGTGCACCATGCCCGGCTGGGTCAGGTTGTCGGTGAAGCTCCCCTGACCGGTGATGAAGCGTGCATCCTCTACGCGCAGTACGGAAGCGCCAAAAGGACGTTCGGTTGTTGTGGTCATGTGCGACTCCTCTCCCAGGCGCGGCGCTCCGCCTCTCGCAACGTGATCTGGTGCTCGGCCTGGGTCGACTCGAACGGGCTGTGGGCCTCGGTGAGCCTGGCGCCCTCCTCCACCGCGGTGACGATGTTCTGGTAGCCGGTGCAGCGGCACAGGTTGCCCTCGAGGCCGTGCCGGATCTGCCCTTCGGTGGGCTCCGGATAGGACTCGACCAGCTTGACCGCGGTCATGATCATGCCCGGTGTGCAGAACCCGCATTGCAGGGCATGTTTCTCGGTGAATGCCCGTTGCATGGGATGCAACTCACCGTTGATGGACAGGCCTTCGATGGTCGTGATCGATGCCCCGTCTGCCTGAGCCGCAAGCACGGTGCACGACTTGACTGCGGCACCATCGATGTGGACCGTACATGCCCCACATTGGCTGGTGTCACACCCGATGTTGGTGCCGGTGAGCCCAAGGTCGTCGCGGAGGAAATCAACCAGCAGGGTGCGCGGCTCGACCTCTCGCTCGTAGCTGGTGTTGTTGACGGTCATCGATACGTTCAAGGGGAAACCTCCTGATCGGGGGTGGGTTGATCACGAACGATTGGTCAGGGAGGCGCACGGCGAGGAAAAGCGTCGCGCTTGAGCCTCGAAAAAGCCATCTCAGCTTCGGTCGGTGCGGTCAAAAGGTACCTCGGCCAACAGTCCTATCAGCCTACACAGCCACAAGAGGCCCGCGTCGGGATATTGGGTCAGACCCCACCCAATCTCTTCGTAACCGGCAGCATCGGCGGGGAACGACTCGATCCCCAACATCGCACCGTTGCCCGCAAACCCCGATGTCGAGTCTCCCTGTAATGCGCGAGGCGATGGGTGTAGGCTGTCCAATGGGAGTAGACGACAGAGGGAGGAGAACCATGCTGTCAGTCGCCGTGATATTCTTCACATTCGCCACGGGAGCGTTCGTGATCGGGGTCTACCTGCTCGGCATTGGCGCCGACGAACCCGAGGATGGGGTAAAAGGGCCTCTCTATACGATCGGCTGGATCGAGCTCGTCGTCGGGTTGTTCCTCGCTCTCCAGGTGCTCATCCTGGTGGAGGTCGCCGGCCTCCCGACCTTTGCCGGGATCGTCGGGCTCTTTGCACTCTTCTTCATCTCATTCGGGATCGCGCTGATCACCGGAGCGGACTTGCGACCCGTCGGTGCGATCGCGTTCACCATCGGCCTCTTCGCCTGGCCGTATGCCTTCTTCGACGTGTTGAACGGCGTTTTTCTCTTCCAGTCGAACACGATCCTGTGGAGCGTCGCGTTCTTCGCCATCGCCGCCTTCACCTACGGCAAGCTCAACGCGAAGATCCTGGGCGGGATCCTTCTGTTGGTCGCGATCTGGGGATGGGTCCCCGCGGTGTACCTGTCGGTGGACGCCATTATCCCTTAGCAGAGAGGACGACGCCGGCCGACCTGAGGCGCCGGTTCGAGACGCCGACCGCGGCGGGTGCTCGACGCCATGACGATTGCAGGTGCTTCGCTCGTGGTGCAGCGAGTCCCGGCGGTTCACTCGGACACGGTCGGGCGTCTCCGGATCTGGCTGCCCGGCGCTGGAAACGCTGACTCGTAGCCCGGGAGACGCCTAGCCGAGCCGGGGCTCCCGTGCCGGATCGGCGGTATTCGGTGCGTGAAAACCGCGTTCCCCCCCGGTCGCGGGTACTGCAGGCCGGCCGGCTCGGCGGCCGACGACAGTAACGATCGACGCCGCTGCTAGCAGCAACACGCTTACTCCCACCCAGCTCGTCGAGAAGGAGTATTGGTCGATGGTCCAGCCGAGCACGATCGGCCCCAGCCCAGCACCCAGAAAGATCCCGGCCTGCATGATCGCCGACGAAGCTGCCACGGTCGACGTGTTGGCATTGACCACGGTGAACGTCATCAGCCCGGTCCATCCCCACGCAGTCGCAAAGGCAAGGACAACGAGCACACCAAACGCCAACCCCGTTGCCGGTCGCAGCAGAAGGAAAACCAAAGCGCCGCCCCCGAGGAGGATGGCGACCCCGGTGAAGCCGCGGCCGCCAATGCGGTCGGTGATTGCTCCCACCACGATCCTGGCTGAGATGCTTGCCAGCGAACCAACAAACAGGAGCACACCCGCGGCCGCCTGGGTGAACGACGCCTCCTCGACCGCGGCGGCGATGAGGAAGGTGCCGAGCGAGATGGCCGCCGCAGCGCTCAGCGCCGATGCCGCGGCAAGCATGACGAGGTCGAGGACCGTGAGCGGCCGAGCGCCGCGCCCGGGCGCAGGCGCTCCCGCCGATCGGCGCAGTGGGTCGCGATCCACCGCGATCAGCACCCAGACCGGCCCCGCCAGCAACGCGGCAACCGCAAACGAGAACTCCCAACCGACGGTCAGGATCAACGCCGGGATGGCGAGCCCGGCGAGCAGGGTCGAGGAGGGGATTCCGGCGTGTTTGAGCCCGAAGGTGATTCCGCGCCGGCCGGCGTCGACCTGCTCGGCCAGCGCCTTGTTGGCCGCAGGGTTGGCGAACCCGTAGAAGGCGCCTCCCAACACCAAAAGCACGACGAAGCCGGGCACGCTCCTGGCAAACAGCGCGATTGCGATCAGCACCGCCGCCGATCCCACGCAATTGATCTTCATCGCCCGTTGCCAGCCGATCCTCTCTACAACCCGGCCCAACGGCGCCGAGCCGACTGCGGCGGTCAAGAAGAACGTTGCGCTGAGGGCGCCCAGCCCGGTGATGCTCAACCCGAGATCGTCCTCGAGCTGAATAAACGCGGCGGCCAGCAGGAACACCGGCTGGGTGCTCAGCGTAACGATGAGAACCGACAGCACCAGCCGACGCCAGGGAAGAGAGCTGTTAGTCACAAGTCACAAGTCACAAGTCACAAGTCACAAGTCATTCGGGGGTTGCTTGTGACTTGGGTCTTGTGACTTGCGACCCTTTCACTGGTTGCCGATTGCGCCGTGCGGGATCTCGCCGAGGCGGCCTGCCTGATAGTCGTCGTAGGCCTGGACCAGCTCGTCGCGGGTGTTCATGACGAACGGCCCCGCCCATGCCACCGGCTCCCTGATCGGCAGGCCACCGAGGACGAGGACGTCCAGCTGCGGGCTGCGCGTTTCTTGCTCGGTGGAAGCTTCCACCGTGATCGTGTCGCCGGGACCGTAGACCGCCAGGTTGCCCATCCGGGCCGGGGCCTGTTCGGATCCAAACCCCCCAAGGCCGTTGAGCACGTACACCAGGGCGTTGAAGTCTTTCGGCCAGGGGAGTTGCATCCGTGCTCCCGGGCTGAGGGTGGCATGGAGCATGGTCATCGGCGTATGGGTCGAGCCGGGACCCAGGTGACCATCGAGATCTCCGGCGATGAGCCGGATCAGCGTGCCCCCATCCGGGGTAGTGAGCAGTGCGACATTGCCGCCACGCAGATCCTGGTACCTCGGTGGGAGGAATTTGTCCTTCCGCGGTAGGTTCACCCATAGCTGGAACCCGTGGAACAGCCCCCCGGACACCACGAGCTCTTCCGGAGGCGTTTCGATGTGCAGAATCCCGGAGCCTGCCGTCATCCACTGGGTGTCTCCATTGGTGATCACCCCTCCGCCGCCGTGCGAGTCCTGATGGATGAACGTGCCGTCGATGATGTAGGTCACGGTCTCGAACCCTCGATGCGGGTGCCATGGCGTCCCCTTGGGCTCGCCGGGGGCATACAGCACCTCCCCCATCTGATCCATGTGGATGAAGGGGTCGATTTCGGTGAGATCAACCCCGGCAAAGGCGCGTCTCACCGGGAAGCCCTCCCCCTCGAATCCGGTGGGCCCGGTCGTGACCGATTTGACCGGGCGGTCACCCGCGTCCGGGACAGGCTCCGACAACCGAGGGAGCGTGAGTATGTCGTCGACGGTGACGGCAGGCATGAAGATCCTTCTGAAGACTGACGATGCCGAAACGATGATCGCGGCACACGTATTCCTCAATGAGCTGTCTGCGCCTCACGGTGTGCCGGCACGTCGCGGCAGGCGAAGGATACCCTTGGACCCTCGACCGGAGAAAGGGACCCATGTTGTTCGGTACCGCGGTAACGATCCAACCGGGCAAGCTCGACCGGTTTCGCCGGCTCGATGAGGAGCTCGACGAGCACCGCGGCGAGTACGCGGAGCTCAACGAGCGGTTCCGTGTCCGCGCCCACAGCGTTTGGGTGAGCCATCAACTCGATGGAACGCCGATCGCGGTGAACATATACGACATCGACCCCGCTGGCCTGAAGGATATGGCAAAACGTCAATGGGACCTGGACTCCGCATACGACCGCTGGTGGGTCGGTTGGGTCAGCGACGTGTACGGCCTCGATCTCCTCGGCGCCCCGACGCACGCAGGCCCGCCGGAGCAGGTGTTCGGCTGGGAGTCTGGATAACAGCCGGGCTGGGCCCCGGGGTGTCGAGGTCGCCGTGCAGTGTGGCTGTACGACGCGCTAGTGTCGACGCCAGGTCGACCCGCCGAGACAGGAGCTGACCATGGCCGAGCCATTGCCGTCGCTGAGTTTCCACAACAAGCCGGACGACTACCACCCCATCCCTGCGGCGGCCTACGACGAGCACAGCCCCGCAGTCATGGAGGCCGTCATGTCGAAGGGGTACTACACCCGGGAGATCTCAAACGGGGTCCATTACCTGACCGAGGGCTGGTACTTCGTCATGATCGCCGAACACGACGACGGGCTGATCGTCGTCGACGCTCCGCCGACCATTGGATCCGACTTCCTGGGCAACAACCTGCTCAACGGGATCGGCGAGATCTCGGATAAGCCGATCACCCACGTCATTTACAGCCACCACCACATCGACCACATCGGAGCCGCCAACCTGTATCCGGAAGATGCGATCATCATCGCCCAAGACCACTGCGCCGACTATGTGGCCACCGCCAATGATCCGCAGCGGCCGCCGGCGACCGAGACGTTCACCGACAGCTACACGCTGTCGCTGGGTGGCCGCACGTTGCAGCTCGACTATCACGGCAACATCCATTGCCCCGGCAACATCTTCATCTACGAACCCGACGAGAAGATCCTGATGAACATCGATGTGATCTTCCCCGGGTGGGCACCGTTCAGCAGCCTGGCGATGGCATCCGATTTGCGAGGCTTCCTCAGGGGACACGAGGTAGTCCTGAGCTACGACTTCGATACGTTCGTCCCAGGTCACCTCTCCCGGCTCGGGACCAAGGAGGATGTCGAAGTGCAGAAGGCCTACTTCGACGACCTGGTCAACGCGGCGATGTCGCACCTCGACGACGTGTCTCCCGCCCGCCCGGCCATGGATGCTGAAATCAACTTCATGGGTGTCGCCGACCAGGTTGGTGGGTTCGAAAACGCCTGGCTGGTGTTCGACACGTATATCAACGGCGTTGCCGATGCGGTGGTCGAAGAGGTGCTGCCCAAGTGGCACGGCAAGCTCGCCGGCGCCGACGTGTTCACCAGGTCCCATGCCTGGGAGGTCGTCGCGCGATTGCGCTCCGACGTCTGAGGCACCGCTGGACTGCTGTGACCCCCGTTCGTCGCGCCGTGACCGGTTCCTTGCATTGACGGTCACGAGGACGGCGTGCAGTGTGGCTGTACGACGCGCTAGTGTCGACGCCAGGTCGACCCGCCGAGACAGGAGCTGACCATGGCCGAACCACTGCCGTCGCTGAATTTCCACCCCTCACCAGATCACTACGACCCCATCCCTGCGGCGGCGTACGACGAGCACAGCCCCGCGGTCATGGAAGCGGTGATGTCGAAGGGTTTCTACACCCGTGAGATCTCAAACGGGATCCACTACCTGACCGAAGGCTGGTACTTCGTCATGGTCGCCGAGCACGACGATGGGCTGATCGTCGTCGACGCTCCGCCGACCATTGGATCCGACTTCCTGGGCAACAACCTGCTCAATGGGATTGGCGAGATCTCGGACAAGCCGATCACCCACGTTATCTACAGCCACCACCACCGCGACCACATCGGAGCCGCCAACCTGTATCCGGAGGATGCAATCATCATCGCTCAGGACGAGTGCGCCGAGTATGTGGCTACCGCCAATGATCCGCAGCGGCCAGCTGCGACCGAGACGTTCACCGATAGCTACACCCTGTCGCTTGGCGGCCGCACGTTGCAGCTCGACTATCACGGCAATATCCATTGCCCTGGCAACATCTTCATCTACGAACCCGACGAGAAGATCCTGATGAACGTCGATGTGGTCTTCCCCGGGTGGGCACCCTTCAGCAGCCTGGCGATGGCATCCGATTTGCGCGGCTTCATGAGGGGACACGAAGTGATCCTGAGCTACGACTTCGACACCTTCCTCCCCGGGCATTTGTCCCGCCTCGGGACCCGTGACGACGTCGAGGTGCAAAAGGCCTACTTCGACGACCTGGTCAACGCGACGATGACCCACCTCGACGAGGTGTCTCCTGCCCGCAACGCCATGGATGCGACCATCAGCTTCATGGGCGTCGCCGAACAGGTTGGCGGGTTCGAGAACGCATGGCTCGTTTTCGACACCTACCTCAACAGCATCGCCGATGCGGTGACCGCAGAGGTGCTGCCCAAATGGCAGGGCAAACTCGCCGCCGCCGACGTGTACACCAGGTCTCACGCCTGGGAGGTCGTCGAGCGACTACGGCTAGACGCCTGATCACGGGTACCCGTTGAGCCTGAAGCGACACACGGTTGCCAGAAGCGGTGATGCCCGATTCGACGTGCCTGGCCGCTTCGCCGCCTGGAGCGGCGGGTTCCGACGATGGACCGTCGTGGACGGCTCGGCGGGATCGGTGCATCAGGACTTCGGGATCTGCGAGCTCGACTCGGGCGGATTCATCGATACCCATATCCACTCCTTCGAGGAGAGCTTCTTCGTGCTCTCCGGCGAGGTGGTGTGCCACACCCACGAAGGAGCGTTCCGACTGCGTGGAGGGGACTACGGCGTGGTACCTGTTGGTGCCGCTCACGCCTGGCGGAATGACAGCTCGGAGCCGGCACGCTGGGCGGAGATGTTGGCGCCCCAGGCGCGCCTCGCCAGCGGAGGGGACACCTGGCCGGTCGACCCACTCCCCGAGGTACTGGTCATGGGGGTCGACGCTCGCGACCCACGCACCCGATCGTTCGGCACCGTTCAACCGGGCAACATGGAAGTGGACCGGCAAACCCAGGATCACCTGGCGGCCTCGGCGAGCATGCGCACTGCGCTGCTGGTGTACAGCGGGATCACCGTCAAGATGATGGTCGACTCCGACCTCGGCGCCTTCCTGTCCACGATGTTCATGGTGCAATACGAGCCTGGTGGATTCGCCGGCGCCCACGACCATCCGTTCGAAGAGACCTTTCTCATCCTGGAAGGGGAGACCGACGCCGTGTTCGATGGTGAGCAGTACCGGCTGACGCCTGGGGACGTAGCTTGGGCAGGCGTAGGCTGCATTCACGAGTTCGCCAACGCCACCGATGGCCCGGTCCGCTGGCTGGAGACCCAGGCGCCACAACCGTCGGCACGGCACTCGTATCGGTTCGACAGGGACTGGGCGTATTTGACAGAAGCACTCGAGTAGAGAGGACAACAACCATGGCTGACAACGGATCGGTCCTAGTCATCGGAGGAACTTCGGAGATCGGCAAGCGCATCGCGCAGCAATACGCCGATCGGGGAGAGAGCGTGATCGTCACCAGCCGCGACGCGGCCAAGGCGCAAGCGGCGGCGAAAGAAATCGGAGGCGATTCCTCTGGGATCGCACTCGATCTGGTGAAACCACACGAGATTGGCGACGCCCTCGGCGAGGTAGGGCCGGTGAAATACCTGGTGCTTGTGGCCATCGAGCGCGACTCCAACATGATCGATGACTTCAACGTCGACGGTGCGCTCAACCTGTTCACGATGAAGCTCGTCGGGTATACCGAGGTGATCCACGCCCTGCGCAAACGGTTCAGCGACGACAGCGCCATCGTGCTCTTCGGAGGACTGGCTAAGGAGCGCCCATATCCCGGCTCGACCACGGTCACCACGGTGAACGGCGGTGTGGCAACGATGATCAAGTCGCTGGCGATTCAGCTGGCCCCGATCCGGGTCAACGCCATCCACCCTGCGATCGTCGGTGACAGCCCGTTCTGGGCGGCCACACCGCCGGAAGTCTTGGAGGCGTTCCGAGCCCGTACTCCCCTGGGCCGCCTCGTCGAGATCGACGACGTGGTCCATGCAACGACCTTCCTGCTGGAGAACAAGGCGGTCAACGCGATCAACCTGAACCTGGACGGCGGCTGGCTCGCCATGTGAGCCCCGGTACGGTGTAGCGAAGCAATGCCGAATATCCCGTATCCCGACCTCGACGCGATCGACGATCCCGAGATCCTCGACATCCTGGAACGCGCCCGTCGCGTAGGGACTCCGCGTCCGGAGTCCCAGGCGATCCGGGCACACGTTCCGGCGGTGATGAAGTCGTTTTCCAAGGCCTGGCAGGAGACCTTCGTGGACGGCGTCGTCGATCACGAGTTGAAGGAGCTGTGCCGCGTCTACGTGACCAAGACGGTGGAATGCGGGTACTGCGCAGCGCAACGCTCGGTCGACGCCGACACCCCTGAGGATCACTACGACGATCTGCTCGAGTATCAGACCTCCGACCGCTACAGCGATCGCGAGAAGGCGGCGCTCGGGTACACCGACGCCATCGTGTGGAACGCCGACTTCGCCGACGATGAGCTGTGGGATGCCCTGAACGCAAACTTCACCGCACCCGAACTGGTAGAGCTTGGGTTCTTCATCGCCCTGACCTCCGGTCAGCAGCGATGGATCAAAACCCTCGACATCGGCCATCGCGAGGTCCTGGCCGACACAGAGGCGGGACTGAGTCGCGAAGGGGTAGCGGAGTAGCACACCCTTTGCCTCCCCCTCAGGGGGAGAGACCGATAAGCCGTTTCCTCCCCTTTTGGGGGAGGTAGCAGCGGTGTAGCCGCTGACGGAGGGGGCCTAGCCCTTTAGCCTCCCTCCCCGCCCTCCGGGCGGTACTGCCGCCAGAGGAAGCCCCCCTCCCCTCCCTAAGGGCGGTACTCCCCCATGAGGGGGCGGCAAAAAAAGGGAAGGGCCCTCGGGCTACGCGGGAGGATCTGACTGGGAACAAGGACCTGGGATCTGGGAACTGACTACTGGCGACTCAACCGAGCGGAGCGAGCGCCGCCCGCATAACCGGCGCCGCATCCGGAATTCCCGTCCACCGCTCGAAGGCAATTGCAGCCTGGGCGACGAGCATCCCAAGCCCGTTGGCAGCCTGCAGCCCACGAGCCCGGGCTTGGCGCAGCAGCTCCGATTCGGCCGGCGTGTAGATGAGGTCGAAGACCACAGCCGACACGGGCAGTGCTCCAACGTCGAAGGGGGGACCCGATGAGGCCATACCGACGGTAGTGGCGTTCACCGCCAGCGCCGCTCGACCCAACCATTCCTCGAACCCAGCGTCCATTCCCATGCCTGTCACCGGATCCCCGAAATCGCCGGCGAGGTCCCGTGCGTGGGAAACCGTTCTGTTCCCTACGATCACCTCGAGAGCTCCGCCCGATACCAACGCGTGGACGACCGCCCGGGCCGCACCTCCGGCCCCGACGACCACCGCGGTGATTCCGGAGAACCGGACCCCCAGCTCCTCCTCGACGGCTCGCCGGAATCCGGGAGCGTCGGTGTTGAATCCGACCAGCACCCCGTCCTCTCGTCGGGTCCCGCTGTTGACGGCGCCGATGGCCTGGGCATCGGGTTCGATTTCATCGAGATGCTCCATCACCGCTTGTTTGTAGGGTGCGGTCACCTGAAACCCGAGCCACCCCGGGTCGTGCACCTCAACGATGAACCCGGAAAGCTCGGATGGTGCCAGCTCACGAAGCTCGTATTTGGCGTCGACCTCGTAGCGGTGGAAAGCGGCGTTGTGCATCACCTCGGAGTGGCGGCGCCGCAGCGGACGGCCGATCAGGGCCACCCGCTGCGTCATGCCACCGGTTCGGGGAACCGCACGTGCGGCACGATGTCGGCGGCCCACCGATCGAGCTGATCCAGGTCGGGAGTCATGGTGTGGAGCATGAAGCGCTGGACACCGGCATCGACGCGCGCCTGCAGCGAGGCGACGATCTCATCCGGTGTACCGAACAGGTAGACCTGCTCCAGATAAGCGGGACCCCTCGCCTCGCTCATGACCCGTAGAAAGGCTCGATGTTGTTCCTCGCGCGCCTTCGCCGGATCGTCGGTCGCCACGAAGTGCATGAAGTTCTCGTGCGCCACCACCACGTCGGCGGGATCCCTGCCGTTGTCCTTCAGATATGCCTGCAGCTCCTCCCAGTCCCGTTTGATGTCGTCCGGGGGACAGGTCGGTCGTGGGATCCACCCTTCGGTCCTCAGGATCCGCTCCTTCACCGCTTCGACGAACCGCGGCAGATCGGGCGATCCGGCGTCGGCGAGCTGGGATCCGCCGCCGATCCAGATCTCGGGACGGCGCTCGGGCCCTGGCTCGATGAGCACGTCCTCGATGGAGTAGAAGCGCCCGTCGTAGGTGACCGCCTCACCCTCGAGCAGCGGGATGATGATGTCGAGGATTTCGTCGGTTCGAGCGCCACGCTCGCTCTTGGGCACGCCCATCGCTGCGTACTCGGGGGGATACCAGCCAATGCCGGCCCCGAGCACCACCCGATTCTGAGACAGGAACTGCAGGGTGGCGACCTGCTTGGCCAGCATCACCGGACTGCGGATCGGCACCACCATCACGGATGTGCCCAGTTTGACCCGGTTGGTCACCCCAGCGACAAGCGCCAACGTCACGAGCGGTTCGAGGAACGAAACGGAGTAGAACTGCTTGGCGGCCAGCAGATGGTCGGTGATGAAGAGCGAGTCGAACCCGAGATTCTCGACGTGGCGAGCGAAATCCTTGATGCCTTCGGCTCGCCCCGGTCCGTCGTCTTTCCACACGAACGAAGGTAGGAAGACGCCGAAGCGTTCGATGTTGTCCATTGGTGCTCCTTGTCATCGATTCTCGAACCTGGGGGTTCGCTTCTCCAAGAACGCCTCGACCCCTTCCAGCATGTCGGCAGTGGAAAAGATGCGCTCGGAGGCGGCCAGCTCGGCGGAGAGACCCTCTTCGAGCGGCGCGGCGAGGGAGGTATCGAGCACGCCTTTCGCCTCTCGGACCGCGATCGGGCCGCGGGAAGCGAGGGTCTCCGCCAGGCGACGGGCAGCGGCCTCTGCCTCTCCGGCGGGCATGACGCGGTTGACCAACCCCAAGTCGTGAGCGGTTTGGGCATCGATGATCTCTCCGAGAAGGATCAGCTCCTTCGCCCGAGCCAGCCCGATCAGCCGCGGCAACCGCTGGGTGCCGCCGGAACCCGGTATGACTCCGAGCCCGACCTCGGGGAGTCCCAGCCGGGCGGTCTCCGAGGCCACCCTGAGGTCACAGCACAGCGCCAGCTCCAGCCCCCCGCCGAGGGCATCCCCCTCCAGGGCTGCCACCGTCGGAAGTGCCAGCCCAGCGAGCCGGGTGTACACGGCGTTCTCCTCGATCAGCTTGCCCTCCCCGACGCGACCGCGCAGGGAGGCGAACTCCCTAACGTTGGACCCTGCCGAGAAAGCGCGCTCACCAACTGAGGCAACCACAACGGCCCGCACCTCCTCATTGGTCTCCACGGTTTGCAGTACCGCGTCGAGGGCACGGGTCAGTTCCCCGGACACAAGGTTGAGCGGCGGGTCGTTGAGCCGGATCGTGCTGACCAGACCAGGCTCGATGAGGACAAGATCTGAAGTCACCGGCTCCCTCGGACAAAACGTTGTCGAAGGCCCATCGTACCGGCGGCGAACACTGCCGGATCGATCCGGCCCAGGGTGGGAGCAAGCTCAGGTCGAAACCCCATGTGGGCTATGACGTCGGCCTCAGGATCGACTCCCTCGGCCACCTCGATCAGCGTCACCGTGCCGTCGACGAGCGCGAACACCGCTCGCTCGGTGATGTAGAGGACCTCTTGTCCGCGCTCGATTCCCATCCGGGCGCTGTAACTCACCTCCTTGACCCGATCGACGAATTTCGGCGTTGCGCCTTCGCTGATGATCGTCAGCCGGCCGTCCTCGATCGTCACCTCGAGGCCCCCGGTGGTGAGCGTTCCGAGGAAGCACACCTTCTTAGCGCCGGCACTGATATTGGGGAAGCCGCCTGGCCCGCGCAGTCTCTGGCCGAAGGCATGCACGTTGACGTTTCCGGCGGCGTCGACCTCGGCGAAGGAGAGGCTGGCGACATCGATCCCGCCTCCGTCGTAGAAGTCGAACATGTAGGGCTGGTCGATCAGCGCCTGATAGTTGAAACCGGCCCCGCCATCGTTTCCCCCGGCTGGGACTCCGCCAAATACTCCCTGCTCAACCGTCAGCACCAGCAGGTCTTCCATACCCTCCTCCCGGGCGATGGTGCCGATGTTCTGGCTGATGCCGAATCCGAGATTGCACACCTGCCCGGGAGCGAACTCGAGCAGCGACCTCCGGGCGATGACCTTGCGCACGTCGAGCGGAAGGTCCTCTTCATCCCCCGTCGCGCTCAGGCGTTCGGCGCCCGCGTAATACGGGGAGTAATCGGTGAGGTAGGTCTGGGTCTGCTCGGGGTCGAGGAAGGCGTAGTCGATGAGGGCGCCTGGCACCTGCACCCGGCGCGGGATGAGGCTGCCGGCCGGCACTAGGCGCTTCGCCTGCGCAATGACGATGCCCCCCGAATTGATGGCCGCCATGGCCATGGGCAGCATCTCGCCGCTGATCGCCTCCTCGTCGAGGGTGAGGTTGCCCTCCTCGTCGATCGTCGAGCCTCGAATCACCGCGACGTCGATGGGGAAGGCGTGGAAGAAGAGCCACTCTCGCCCTGCCAGCTCCACGACCTCAACCAGGTCCTCGGTCGCCGACCCCTGCTTGCCGCCGGTGTGTCGTGGATCGACGTAGGTGTGGAGTCCGACCCGGGTGACCAGGCCCGGCCTTCCCGCCGCGATCTCCCGACACAGCTGGGAGAGGACCCCTTGGGGAAACGAGTAGGCCTCGACCGCGCCGTCCTCGACCAGCTCGGCGAGTCGCGGCTCGTTGCCGATGTTGGAGCCAATGGTGCGGCGCATCAGACCCGGCAACGCCAGCTGCGAGAACCCTCGGTCGGCGAAATCACCGATGCCAACGACGCGGACGGTCGTCAGGTCCCGGGGCCGCCCGTCGCGGTGGAACACCTCTGCCAGCACATCGATGAAACGTTGGGGCACGGCATGGCCCGCCCCGGAGCCGCCGAAGATCACCGTTGCGCCGTCTGGAATGAGCCGAACCGCCTCTTCTGCCTCGACCTGTTTCAACGCGGGGTCCTCGTCATTGCATGAACCCTCCGCCGTTGGGGTTCAACGTCTGCCCGTAGTAGAGAGAGGCGGCATCGGAAAGGAGGAACACCACGGTTTGCGCCACCTCTTCCGGTTCAGCGAAACGACCGGAAGGGAGCTCGGCGAGCCGGCGACGGCCAACCTTGCCTTCGAGCACAGCGCGGCTCATGTCGGTGACGGTGACCCCCGGCGCCACCGCGTTAACGCGGACGCCGCGGGGCCCGAGCTCGCGTGCCATCGACTTGGTGAGCCCGAAGAGCCCGGCCTTGGCTGCCGAATAGTGGGCGAGCTCCGGCCACCCGACCTGACCGAGCCGCGAGGAGATCATGACGATGGAGCCGCTGCCGCGCTCGACCATTCCCGGCAGAACGGCTCGGGAGCAGTAGAACGGGCCGAACAAGTTGGTTCGCAACACCTGGTCCCACTCCCCGTCGCTGATGTCGAGGACCGGACTCGACGGCATAACACCGGCGTTGTTGACCAAACCGTCGATGCGCCCGAAGTGGTCCTCGACCTCGGCAACCATGCGCCCCGCTTCACCCGGATCGGAAACATCGGCCTGAAACGCAGCTGCGCCGCGTCCGAGAACCTCCAGCTCGTTCACAACCGATGCGGCGGCATCGGCGTCCTCGCGGTAACCGACGGCAACATCTGCCCCTGCATCCCCTACCGCGACGGCGATCGCGGCACCGATGCCGCGACTGCCGCCGGTCACCAACACGACCCTGTTGGCGAGGGAGAATGCTTCTCCGCTCACGATGACCGCGCCGACTCGACCGCCCCAACATACTGGGCAGCCAGGTCGGTCAGATCAGACCAGGCCGCATTAGCGATCAGATCTCGCCGAACCAGCGCCGACCCGACACCGACGGCCACGGCTCCGGCCTCGATCCACTTGGGGGTCGTCTCCAGATCGACACCACCGGTTGGCGTGAGCCGTATCTGGGGAAGCGGACCGTGCAGATCGCGGAAGTACTGGGGACCGAAATGGTTGGCAGGGAAGATTTTCACCACGTCGGCGCCTGCCACCCACGCCGCCACCACTTCGCTTGGGGTGAGCGCTCCAGGAATCGCGACTTTGTCGTGTTCGTGCGTCGCATCGATCACCTCAGGATCCAGGATTGGGGACACCACGAACTCTGCGCCGGCGAGGATCGCCGCCCGCGCGGTCTCTTTGTCGAGCACCGTCCCCACGCCGATGACACATGCGTCGCCAAGCTCCCGGGTGGTGGTCCGAATCGCATCGATAGCGCCGGGAACGGTCATGGTGATCTCACAGGCCGTGACTCCCCCCTCGACCAGGGACCGACACACTTCGACACTCGTTTCGGCGGAGTCGGTACGGATGACGGCGACGACGCCGACTCGCTCGATTTCTTTCAAGGTCTCGTCGCGGGTCATCGTGCTCCGTACCTCACAGCCTGGGGACGGTGAGTCCCCCGTCGATCGTGAGCACCTGGCCGGTGGCGTACGGGAGATCTCCTCGTGCCAACACCGAGATGACGCTGGCGACGTCGTCTGGTGTGCCCCAGCGTTTGTCGAGGGTGAGCCCATGTTCGATGAGGGAGTCGTACTTCTCGGTCACGCCGGCGGTCATGTCGGTGCTGATGATGCCGGGACGCACCTCGTAGACGTCGATGCCGTATTCAGCGAGGCGGCTCGCCCACAGCTTGGTAGCCATCGACACGCCGGCCTTGCTGATGCAGTACTCGGCTCGATTGGTCGACGCAAGCACGGCGCTGACCGACGACACGTTGACGATGCAGCCCCGGAAGGACGGATCCGTCTTGTGCAGCTCGATCATGTGAAGAGCGACCGATTGGGTCAGCAGGAACGGTCCCTTCAGGTTCACCGCGACGACGGTGTCGAAATCCGCCTCGTTGGCCGCCAACATGTCGTTACGTCCAGGCGACGTGATGCCTGCGTTGTTCACCAGCACATCGATACGGCCGAACGCGGCGAGCGTATCCTCGACGATGCGGTCGCGCGCCGCCGAGTCGCCGACGTCTCCTGCGACGTACAGCACCTCACCCAGGGCCTCGAGTTCAGCCAGCGTGGGCTCCACCTCGGCCGCATACCGGACACCGTTCACCGCCACCCGATACCCGTCTTCCAAAAGGCGGCGGGCGACGCCGAGACCGATGCCGCGAGAACCGCCGGTGACGAGGGCCGCGGCCTCGGTCATGATCCACCTCCGCCGAAGAACGTGTAATACGGATCGTCGTTCGCCAGGCGCTGCACGTATAGGGCGAGCTCCACAAGGTGATAGTCACCCCACAGCACCGATTCGCCTGACGGCACAGCAGTCGTGCCATGGTCCCATCCCTTGGGGCGGTGATACACGCCGTGCCGCAGCAGACCCTCGTGGTCGGGGTCTGTGCTCAGGTATGGGTCGCTGAGGAGCGTGCCAAGCACGGTGAGCCCGGCCTGCTCGTAGCGATGCCCGTCGGGATCGGCCCTCCTTGTGAGGTAGCGGCCGAGGCGAACCAGCCCCTGGGCAGCGATAGCCGCCGCGGAGCTGTCGACGGGCTCGTAGTCGTTGACCGGCTCGGCGGCGCGGTTCAAGTAGTCGCCCATGTGGGCGAGGCCAGGGGCACCGGTGTCCCAGTACGGGATGCCGTCCGTCGGGGTGTGCTCGATGTAGAAGTCACACGTCGCCCGTGCCGCCCGCTGCATCGTTGCTTCGAGCCCGGTGCGGCCCCCGAGTGGTTCGAGCTCCTGGTCGTCGACCGTGTCGAGGAACGCCAGCAGCTCGGTGTACCCGGCCATTACCCAAGCCAGACCGCGGGTCCAGGTGGTGAAAGGTGAATAACCCTGTTGGGTGCCCGGAGCCCGATACCTACCGTCGGTCACGTTGAACGTGACCTCGTGGGCGACGCGACCCCAGGTGTCGTAAATATCCCTTCCTTCTCCGTAGAACACGTTGTATTCGGCGGTGGTGCCAGCATGCTGGATGCCGCGCTCGAGGAGCGAGATCCTCGCGTCGTCTTCACCCAACAGCACGTGACCCAGCTGGTGAGCCACCATCAAGGACCGAACCGACCTGATCGTGTCGCAGAACAGCGAGTGCGGCCCATTGAACGAGTACATGTACCCGCCCCCGGTGGCGGTGGCCGACCATCGGGAGGCCTGTACCGCGCCACTCACCCGGAGCGCTTGTTCATAGAAGGCGAGCTCCCAATCATCCATGACAAGACGCCCCTCGAGCATCAGCCGTCTCAGGTTCCCGTACGTGCTCACGTTGTTGAAGCCGTGATCGTGGACTCCCATGTGGGTCAGGTGGCGCCCCATGCGATCCCGGGTCAGTGTCCTCCCAAGCTCCAGTGCCTCGGTGTCGTCGGTGGCATCGAAGTGGAGGATCGCCCACCCGTAGAGGAACCCCTCGGTCCACTCGGTCCAGCCGCGGGCGGTGTATTTCCCGGCGACGGTGTAGACGGGCGTCCCAGCTTCCGCCGGGTAGGCGGTGCACAGCCGCTTCACTTTGGGACCGGAGAGGTCCCACAGCCGATCTAGCCCGGGACCCAGAGAAGCGAGATCGATCTCCTTGTCGATGTCGGTCATCATCGTTTGATCCGGGCGGTGCCGCCAGCCGCGGTGTGTTCGAGCTCCGCCAGCGATATCTGGCTGGTGTCGCCTCGCGTTGTCTGGAGCAGGGCTCCGTGCGCGGTCCCCAGGGCGACGGCGTCCTCGGCGGAGCGGCCGGCGAGGAAGGCGAAGATCAGCCCGCTGGCGAACCCGTCACCACCACCGACCCTATCCTCGATGAGGAGCCGTTCGAAAGTCGGGCCCTCGTAGAAGGTGTCGGAATCTGTCGAGTAGAGGATCGCGGACCAGTTGTTCTCGCTGGCGCTAACCACTTCGCGCAGCGTGGTTCCGATGAAGCTGAGATGGGGATAGTCACCGGCAACCTGCTTGACCATCTTCTGGTAGTTATCAACCGGCAGAGCCTGCAGTGATGTATCTGTCCCAGCCACCTCATAACCGAGCACGTTCTGGAAGTCCTCCTCGTTCCCGATCAGGACGTCGATGTGCGACATGAGCGGCCGGGTGGCGGCAATCGCCGCCTGGCTGTCCCATAACTTGGAGCGAAAGTTCAGGTCGTAGGAGACAACGGCGCCGGCCGCTTTTGCTGCGCGTAGCGCCTCCTCAGCGACCTGCTTGGCGGATTCGCTGAGGCAGGTGAAGATGCCCCCGGTGTGGAACCAGCGCACTCCACGCTGCGCGAACAGGGCATTCCAGTCGACCTGGCCGGGCTCGATCTGGCTGGTCGCCGAGTGACCGCGGTCGTAGATCGACACGCTTGCCCTCGGTCCGGTGCCCACCTCGGCGAAATGCAACCCCATCCTCACCCGACGCCCGATGCCGTCAAAGGGAAACAACGGCGCGAAGCTGGTATCGACCCCGGCAGCGTGGGCGTGGTTGGCGACAATGTCACCGATCGGGTTGTCGACGAGGCCACCGACCCAAGCGGTATGGAGGCCGAGGCGTGACAATGCATAGGCCACGTTGTATTCACCGCCGCCGACGTGGACCTCGAGACTCGGGGCAAACTCGAGGCGACCATGCTCGGGCGGGCTCAGCCGCACCATGCATTCGCCGAGGGTGGCGACGTCGAAGTCGGATTCGCCTGGCGGCTTCAGGGCAATGGGCACGTACGATCTCCATGGGGAGCGGTCGACTCGGTTATCGCGGTGCTCCGCGAACCTTTCCGGACCGAAATTAGCAGGGAAGAGGTGATGCCCGGCAGCATGCATCGACAATGCTTATCCAGCGTTACACAATCGTTTGCAATCAAATTTTCGACTCCGTACGCTTCGCGCAATACGACTCGAACCCGTAGGAGGCATTCATGAGTCGCTTTTTCAAGCTCTTGGTATTGCTGGCGACGATTGCACTTGTCGCCGCCGCGTGCGGTGCCAGCGACGACACAACGACCACAACCGCAGCTGCCGCACAGGCGACGACGACCACGGCGGCAGCGGCGCAAGAGACCACGACAACCGCAGAGGCGATGGAGCCGTGGGTTTTTGCTGCATCCCTGCCGCTGACCGGCGACTTCGCCATCCCCGGCTCCAAGCACAACGATGGCTATCAGTTCTGCGTGGATGAGATCAACCGCCTCGGCGGCCTGCTCGGCCATGAGGTGATCTACCTCGGTGAAGACAACCAGTCGACACCGG
>PVMK01121275.1_pt1 | contig 53157 bp, 60 predicted proteins | sample 1853481 | NCBI WGS metagenome assembly PVMK01 (sample SAMN08533507, study PRJNA380276) | Marine sediment metagenome, whole genome shotgun sequencing project.
GAGCGGCCTGCCACGCAGTGGCAAGAGCGGGAAAAACAGCAGCTCCACCTCTGTCGAGACGACGGTCACCGATCGGTGCGCCCTCTAAAGCTTGGCTTCCATGCCCGGCCGGTGCGGATGATCATCGCTGGAGACCCTCACCTCTGGCCAAGAGCGCACAGCAGGCGCACCCAACGGCAGGGTCCAGCGCTCGAACCGACGCCTATAGGTATCAGTCGTTGCTGCCGACATACCAAGGTATGAAGGCCATCGCCGCCGCTATCGCCGCGAGCGTGCTGGCCGCCTCGTGCGCCAGCGCCTCCGCCAACGCTGAGCCAGCGACCATGGACCCGAACACGACCGCATCCCAAGGGATCACCGTCGTGGAGTTTGTAAGAGAGCAAGCCCCCGAGGCGGCAGCCGCCACGCTGGGGTCTGACGAGGAAATCTACGCGCACCTCCAGCGCATCATCGCGGCGGCCCGGACTGCGATCGCCCAAGGCGGAGCGTGCCAATTGGGCTTCAACTCCTACCTGAAGGGCGCCCTCAGCAGGGAGACCGAACTCGACCCCGCCGGGACCTACAATCGCAGCACCACGTTCTTCTTTGCCGCCTACTTGGCCACCGACCGCGAGGCGCCTGAGCGGGACTGGCTTTTCTCGTGCTTCGACGCGAACAGGGACGGGAAACAAGACAGGATGCCAGGGCTGAACGCCCTGGCGCCCTGACCCACCAAGGTCCCGAGGCGTCAGTGACGCCCAGCGCCGGGCGGACCGGCTGATGCGGGTCCGTCCCGGGCAGCCCTTCTAGGCATTTGGTTGGCGGCCGGCCTACTTCTGGCTGACGATCTCCATCCTCATGCCTGCCTCGTAGTGGCCTGGGATCAAGCAAACGACCCAGCCGTCTTCACCGTCGAATGTCACCGTCAGTTCGCCGGTCTCGCCTGGCGCCAGGCTCAGCTTCTCGGGCATGTCCATGTCTTCTAGGCCTTCGTCGTGCTCGTCGTGGCCCCCCTCGAGGTGCTCCTCGATGGCGGCATCGTTCGATAGCTCGAACTCGTGGTCGGCAACGCCGTCGTTTGTCACGACGAACCTCACCGTCTCACCTTGTTCGACCTCGACCACCGCAGGGCGGAAGTAGAACTCGGACATCGTGACCGCCACGACCCGAATGTCGTCGCTCCCGAGGTCGGTTATGAGGTCATCGGCGGCAGTCCCGCACGCCGCTGCGACCAGCGCTGCTGCGATAGCGAGTGTCAGGGTCTTCTTCATGGGCTTCCTCCTTGTGAATCTCTTGTCAAGCTTCCTGTGTAGTGAACGCGACCTAGGGGACGCACCACTGGGGCCGAAAGACCGTTCCGGCCTGGGGCCATTGCGCAACGGATGGCGAGGCTTCGGAGAAACTTCAGGCCTGAAGCCCTTCGGGGTGATATCAGGGCGGTTCACTCCGAAGGACGAAAAGCTCGCCTCCTTCGCATTTCGGCGCTTTTCACGAGCTCCAGACAGAAGAAAGGCCCACTGTTGGCAACGGGGGGCAACCAAGGCCGAGCTCCTAGCCGCCGCCGACCGTCATGTGCTCGACGGGGCGGTGTTGGTGGGCAACTACGCCAGGTGAGCGTCGTCGGGCTGAAGCCGACGATCGCAGGGCCGTCGAATGTTGTTCCTAGTGCTGTCTCGAACCCGGTTTAGCTCTGCATCCCTCGGGTGCGAGGCAAATCACGCCGCCTGTACGAGTGTCTTGCGACAACGCTCACAGGTGCCGATAGGACAATGTTCGACGGTCTCCACCACGATGCCGGCGTAGGCGAACCACGCTTTGAGCGCCGTGTCGTTGCGGATGTCCGGTGTCTTTCGTCTCATCATGCCAACACCGTATCCGTTGGGTGTGACACGTTTGAGTTGCCAGTCACTAATCGCAAGTCACAAGGCGCAAGTCGCGAGCGCCAAGTGCCGGCCTAGCATCGGTTTATGCCGAGACAGCGCGTCACTTCAGGCTCGCCGTGGGAAGAGCGTTATGGGTTCTCGCGAGGAGTCCGCATTGGAGACCGGGTGGAGATCGCAGGGACCGCGCCGATTCCGCCGGTGGGCGAGACGGTTGCCGTGACCGCCTATGCGCAGATGCGGCGGTGCGGAGAAATCGCCATCGCCGCGCTGAGCGAGCTGGGGGCAGCCACCGCCGACGTTGTGCGTACCCGGATGTACATCACCGACGCCGCCGACGCCGACGAGATCGGACGGGCACACCGCGAAGTCTTCGGAGACGCCGCTCCTGTCGCCACGATGGTGGTAGTGGCCGCGTTGAACGACCCAGCCTGGAAGGTCGAGATCGAGGTCGAGGCCCAGGTGGAGGGTTAGGCCCCGGTCGCCTCTGACGAGGTGATGCCCTCGATCTCGTCGAGTTGGGCGAGCAGCCGGGATGCACCGATCCGTTGCGCCTCCTTGCGAGCAGCCTCGATCGTCGGGGCCAGCCGATCGTCGGTGAGCACCCTGGCCGCGTCGATTCGAGCCAACGTGGCATCGACGGTTCGACCGAACTCGTCTGCGATGGCAACGGCGTCGAGAAATCTTCGACCGGCCTGGTCGAGGTCTCCACCGGCCTGCGCCAGATGACCCTCGGCCCGTGCCCGACCCACCTCGGCGTGGCTCCCGATCACGGGTGATCCTTCAAGGAGGGTCGAGATCCGATCGCTGTCTCCGAGCTGAGCGAGGGGGCCGGTGACCCAGGGCAGGAACCACGTCCGGTAGACATCGGTGGCGGTTTGGTTGTACTCGTCAGCAAACCGGGTTGCACCGGCCTCGTCTCCGGCGTCGTATGCCATCGTCACCGCGATGCCGATGATCGGCGCAATTACTTGCTGGTCCTGGACCTCCCGAGCGTTGTCGACCACTCCTGCCCAATCCACCGCAGGGTTTTCGACGCCCTGATAGTGCTGGATCAGGCCGATATGGGACCGAGCACCCATCCCGGCTTGGCTGCCGCCGCGCTCGTCGTCGGCCAATATGACCTCCCGGGCGAGGGCCACCGACTCCTCCCAGTCGCCGGTCCAGATGAGGATCTCGGACTTCGTGAATCGGAGCCACTCTTCAGACGTCGGAAGGCGACGCTCCTCGGCAAAATCGATGGCTTCGTTGATGATCGCCAACGCGTCCTGGGGTGATCGCAGCTGGTGGGTCAGCGTTGCCAGGTTGTTGCGAATCGTTACCGATTGAGATGAGAAATTGCGGTCGTCGGCGATTCCCATCGCCGTTGCCATGTCCTCGAGGCCTTCATCGCTGGACCCGGAGTTGGCAAGAGCGGCGCCCCTGAGCGACAGCAGCTTGATCTGGTCTTCGGCTGTACCTGCGGCATCGACGACCGACGCGGCTCGATCCGCCGCCACCAGCGCCTCGGCATCCAACCCGCGGAGAAGCAGCTTGCCAACGTTGTTCACCAACGCCTCTGCCTTGGCCTCCGTGTCGGGCCGGGCTTCGAGCAGCGTGATTGCCTCGTGGATCTGATCGTCGGAGCGCTCGGTCTCCCCTCGCCACCAGGCCCAGCGGGACATCTGGGTGAGCGCGTCGGCCTGCCCTTCCGCATCGCCGGCTTCCCGGTACAGGGCGAGCGACTCCTCGAGCCACTGCTCTGCCTGGTCGACGTCGTCCTGGCTGAGCTGTCCTGCCCACAACAACGCCTCCGCACGATCGGCGTTGGATTCAGCGGCGTCAACCGCCTGGAGGTAGTAAAGGGCCCCGTGGGTCGGGTTGAGGCTACGCGCCCGCTCACCCGCCTGCATGAGTACCCGATAGGCCCATGCCCGAAGATCGGCGTCGGGATCGGAGGTCAGTGTCAGCGCTTCACCGAGGTGGTAGGCGAGCAGCTCGGCGATGTCTACGCCCCGCTCGCCGCTCACTGCTTCGATCCACGTCGCTGCCGCTTGGTGCATCTCGGCGCGGTCGTCGCGGGCGATCTGGCCGTACGACACGTCGCGTACCAGGGCGTGGACGAAGGAGTACTCCTCCTGGCCTCGCATCGAGGCGTCGCGGATCGGCCGGATCATTTCGCGGCGAACCAGCTCTCGAAGAGCCGTCGCCGAGTGCGCTGACGGCCTGAGGGCGGCGAGCGCTCCAGACCAGAACACCTTGCCTATGACCGCTGCCGCCTGCAACAGCTCCTTCTCCTGGGTGCTCAAGAGGTCGAGCCGGGCCGCGATGATGGCCTGGACCGAGTCGGGGAGGGCGAGGTCCTCGATCCTTCCGGCCTCGTCGAGCAGGTCGCTGTCTGCGGCTAAACGGACCAGCTCGGTGACGTACAAGGGGTTTCCGCCCGCCCGCTCCAGGATCAGCTGCTGAGTCTCGGCCGGGAGCACGGCGCGATCGAGCAATGCGGCGAGCAGCAGGGCGGCGTCGTCGTTGGCGAGCGGTGCCAAGCTGATTGTGGCCGAATTGCGGATGCCGCCGCCCCAGGTCGGACGGTTCGAGAGCAGCTCCGGTCTGGCCGCGGCAATCAAGAGGATCGGCACGTCGACAGCCCACTCGGCGACGTACTCGATGAAGTCGAGGAGCGCTTCGTCTGCCCAGTGGATGTCTTCCACCACCATGACCAGCGGGTGCCGCTGCGCCATCGCCTCGAAGAACCGCGACCACGCCGAGAACAACTCTCCCTGTTCGATCTGCTGGTCTTCCCCGGTTCCCCCGGCAAGCAGCGAGAGGCGCGACACAATCCATTCCTCTTGTGCCGGATCTTCGATCAACGTGACCACGGCGTGACGGAGCTTTCGATCTGCGTCGGCTTCGGTGTCGGTCTCGAGGATCCCCGCCTGCGCCTTGACGATCTCGCCGAGCGCCCAGAAGGTGATGCCTTCACCGTAGGGGAGGCAGCGGCCCTGCTTCCACCACATCGTATCGGTCCTCGTGTCGAGTACGGCCTTGAACTCGTGCAGGAGCCTGCTCTTTCCTGCTCCCGGCTCACCCATGACGGTCACGAGCTGGACGGTCTGGCCTGCGATGGCCCGGTCAAGGGAGTCGACCAGCACTGCGAGTTCTGCGTTCCGACCGACGAACGGGCCCTTGTGCAGCTCTTCGACCGCAACGCCCTGGCGCGCCCTGGCGCCGGTTGCGAGCCAGATGGCGGTGGCGTCGGCTTTGCCCTTCAGATCGACGGCGTCGAGGTCGTCGAAGGCGATGTCGGCACGTGAAGCCAGGTAGGTGCGCTCGTCCACGACGATCCCACCTGTGGGAGCGATGGCCTCGAGGCGCGATGCGGTGTTAACCACGTCTCCGATGATCGTCTCGCGGTCCTGGTCGCCGGCATCGAGTTGGATGATCGCCTCGCCGGTGGTGATGGCGATTCGTACCGACAATTCCAAATCCGGATCGTCTTCGTTCAGCAGCTCGATGGCTTCCTGTAGCCGCAGAGCTGCCCGTACGGCCCGCTCGGGGTCGTCCTCATGGGCGGCGGGGACGCCGAAGACGGCGAACACGCCGTCGCCCATCAGCTTCTCGACACGGCCGCCGTGGGCCTCGACCTGTTCGCGGGCCGTCTTGTGATAGATGGTGAGCCGGGCTCGCACGTCCTCTGGATCGGAGCGCTCGGTGCGCTCGGTGAACCCGGCAAGATCGGCAAACAGGACCGAGACGACTTTTCGCTCCTCCGCCGCCCGGGTCTCGGTCACCGCCTCGTGCGGGGTCAGGGAGGTGCCACAGGAAGCACAGAAGCTCGCTCCTGGAGCGGTCTCGGCGCCACAATTGGGGCAGGTGGCGGCAAGCGACGTGCCGCAGGTGGCGCAAAATCGCGCCCCGGCATCGGCTTCTGCGCCACATGCGGGACAGGTGACGGTCATGGCTCAACTCTAGGGTGCCGTCGCCCGCCGACCCCACGAACCCTCGGCTCGGAGGCCCGGTAGCCGACCTTGGGAGCCCGGGGTTCGCAGGTCCGCGGGGGTACACCGTCGCCGTTCGACCCCACTCGCGGTACCCTTTCGTCATGACCGATCAAACCGAATCTTCATTGCAGGAGCGGCTCACGCCCCTCCAATTCCAAGTCACCCAGGAGGCGGGCACCGAGCGTCCCTTCACCGGCGAGTTCTGGGATAACCACGACTCGGGCACATACCTGTGCGTGGTGTGCGGTGAACCGCTGTTCGCGAGCGACACCAAGTTCGAATCGGGTAGCGGATGGCCGAGTTTCTATCAGCCGACCTCCGAGGCTGCCATCGAAAGCAGGGACGATCGCAGCCTGCTGATGAAACGCACCGAGGTTGTATGCAGCAATTGCGGAGCCCACCTCGGCCACCTGTTCAACGATGGCCCCAATCCGACGGGGCTGCGTTACTGCATCAACTCGGCGTCGCTGGATTTCGATGGAAGCGACGAGACCTAGGCCGTTTCTCACAAATGACGGGCGCAACTGTCAGGCCTGACAACGTGCTGATTGAGTCGTGTACAGCGGGGTGCCCCGCGAGTGGATTTCTCGACAACCCCTGAGGCCTACAGGGCGAAGGGCACGACCCAGCGCCAGATCACGATGAAGTGCAGGGCGGTGGCGGAGACGGTCATGATGTGGAACACCTCGTGGTACGAGAACACCCTTGGCCATAGCCGCGGCCGATTGGTGACGAGGAACACCATCCCGATCGTGTAGACGACGCCGCCGACGGCTATCCAGCCGATCGGTAGCCATCCCAGGCGCTCGATGAGCGGCCAGATGAACAACAGCGACAACCATCCGAGCACGGTGCTCATCGCCACCGGTACCCATCCAGGCACCTTTGGGAACAGGCCTTGTTGCGCGATGCCGCCGATGGCGATACTCCAGGCGATGGCGAGCACGATCCACCGCAACTGGCCATCGAGCACGATGACCGCAAACGGTGTATACGTGCCTGCGATGAGCACGAAGATCATGGAGCGGTCCAGCCGCTGCATGCGCTTCTTCCACCGCTCTCGCCACGGGATGGCGTGGTAGAGCGAGCTCGTGGTGTAGAGGGCGACGATGGCCAGACCAAACACCATCACCCCCGCCCGGCGCGGCCAGGTCGGAGCATGAAGGATCAGCAACACCGTTCCCACGATCCCGGCGAGCGCAGCGCTGCCGTGGAGGATGCCCCTGACCGGGTTCTGCATCCTCCCCAGCGTCCGCCGAGGCAGATGGAAATGCACATCTACAGCGTACCGATGGGGATCGGTAATGGATTCCATCACTGGAGCGGCCATAAGGTTGTATCGGCCGCCAATAGGGGGTGGGTTAATGCAGAGTTCGCAGCCGCAGCTCACTTCGCCCGCGCAAAGGCATTAGAGCGCCACCGATAGGTGACTGGTCGTCTCGACAGAAGTGGAGCCCATTGTCCCGCTCTTGCCGCTTCGCGGCGGGCCGCTCGGGCCCCGGCTCCGCAAAAGCCTTGCCGACAGGGACTGGATCGCGCCCTATTTGCGGAGCCTCTGGTTCCCGCTCTTGGCTACGGGCCACATCGGGCCCCGGCTCCGCAAATGGCCTTGCCGACAGAGACCCGATCGCGGACTCTTTGCGGAGCCTCTGGTCCCCGCTCTTGCCGCTTCGCGCTGCTCGGGCCACGGCTCCGCAAATGGCCGTGCCGACAAGGACTGGATCGCGGACTCTTTGCGGAGCCTCTTAGCCCATGGGTGAGCTACCGCCTTTCTGCGACCAACGACCTACGTTCAGCGCTGACGGGTTTGCTTGATGCCGGCGCGACGCAATGTCGCCGCTGGTACCCCGGCCTCACGCCAAGCCGTCCACGTGATGCCCTTCCGGTCGGAGTAGGAGGCGGCGTGCTCGACGAACCCTGGTTCGAGCGCCTCGAGGTCAGCGGCGCTGCCGAGGTCGTCGAGGGCACGTTGGGCGTTGATCCTGGCCTGGATGAGCTCGACCCTGGCGAGCGGATCGTCCTCTGCACCCACCTTCTCGTCGAGGGATACGATCTTTTCCTCGAGGGAGGATCGCGTCACCGGTCTGCCCCGCTTCTTCGGCATGGTCGCCACCGCGAGATACGCTTTGAGTGCCCGGGCCTCGGCACGCCCCCGGGCCAGTGCTGCCTTGTGTTCGTCGGACATCGCCACGATGGCTCTTCCCCTTCTGTAGTCGTCATTATCTTGGCACCAATGCGGCCTTCAGAGAAAGCGGCGGCCGTCTCAGCGCTCGCCCGTCGCCGCGCCTCGATCGACTCATGCCAGGCCTTCTTGTAGTGCCTCACCGCCGTGGTGAAGCGCCATCGTCATCGGCCGCCGCCGCACAGACCGGTTAGGGCGGACGCCCTATTCGCCAATCGCGTTCAGGCTCCTAGCATGCGGCGCATGGGATTCGGGGATCTGGCCACTCGCCCTCTCTACCGCCTCTACGAGGAACGGCTGCTCTCCGGGCTCGACCGGACCAAGCTGCCTCAACACATCGGGGTCATCCACGATGGCCACCGCAGATACGCCAGGAGCGAGGGCCTTCCGGACTACGCGGCCTCGTATCGGGTTGGGATGGCCAAGTTCATCGAGTTCCTGCACTGGACCGAGGACCTCGAAATTCCCACCGTCACCTGCTGGCTCCTGTCGAAGGAGAACCTGGAGCGCCCTGACACGGAGCTGGTTCCCTACTACGAGGTGCTCGAGGAGCTATTCGAGGAGATCCCAGCCGCACTGGCGGCGCACGACGTTGGGGTTCGCTTCATCGGGAGCCTCGACCTGTTGCCTCCTGATCTCGTAGCCGCGGCGAAAACGCTGGAAGAAGCTATGCCAGACGGCGAGCGACGGTTGACGATCGCTCTGGCATATGGGGGGCGCCAGGAGATCGTCGATGCAGTGAAGGACCTGGTCGGAACCCTCACCGAGGGAGGTATGCCGGCCGACGAGATCGTCGAACGTATCGACGCCGACGGCATCGGAGCGAACCTGTACACGGCGGGGCTACCGGACCCGGACTTGGTGATTCGAACCTCAGGAGAGGCACGGCTCTCCGGGTTTCTGTTGTGGCAAGCCGCCTATGCCGAATATGCCTTCGTCGACGTGTATTGGCCCGCATTCCGCTACGTCGATTTCCTACGGGCCTTGCGGGATTTCACCCGCAGGAATCGCCGTTACGGGAAGTAGGCGCGAGTCGCAAGTCGCAAGTCGCAAGAGTGACCAGTCCGCTCGCTGCGCTCGCTCCCAGTTGTCAGGTGTCAGCGTGATTCCTAGTCCAATCCAGTGCGCGCCTGGGAGCTGGTAACTGGGAACTGGTAACTTCGCCGCCGGCCGGCCGCTGGTAACTGGCAACTGGCAACTGGCAACTCTCTGCTCTTCTATCTTGTCCGCGCATCCTCCGGCAGATGCTCCCGGTCGTTGAAGGTTCGCAACGACCAGGCATATCCCCCGGCGATCGGGATAGCTCGCATCCTGGCGAACGAGGCGTGGTAGAGGATGAAGCGCTCCCACTCCCAGGGCGTGGGGTCGGCGCCAAGAAGGTATCCGATGGCGACGGCGTTGGTGCCGCCGTGGGCGACGATCGCAATGCGTTGGTCTGGGTCGTCGACGGTCCACAGGTGCTCTTGCTGACGATCGGGGTGCACCCCTCGCTCGGCTAGCACCGTGGTGATCGATCGAGTGATCCGGTCGTGGAAGTTGCGGAAGGACTCACCGCCCTCCAACCCGTCCCACCATTCCTCAGGCGGGCGGTGGCGGGCCTCGACAAAGATACGCAGCACGGTCTCTTCGAGCTCGCCTGACCAGTCCGGCATCTTGATCTCGACGATGTCGTCGACTGTCTCGATGGACAAGCCGGTCTTGGCAGCGATCGGGGCTGCGGTCTCTTGCGACCGCGCTGCCGGGGACACGACGATCTCACTGAGGGGCCGCTTGTCGCGAACGAGGCGCGCTGCGGCCAGATCGGCCTGCCGTTTCCCCAGCTCTGTCAGGTGCGGGTCGGTTTGTGATAAGCCGTCGACGGACCAGGCGGGCTGACCGTGACGAATGAAGAGAAGCTCCATAAAAGAGAAGATAGGACGTATGTATGAGCTGATCGTATGGGCGATCAGATAGTCGCAAGTCGCAAGTCGCAGGTCGCAAGTCGCAAGTCGCATGGCCTTCGCATCAGTGGCCTTCCTGGGCCTGCGGCTGAACGCGGGCGACCGGCGACTTTTTTACTCCAGACGAACCGAGGGCCGCCTTGCGGCGGCCTCGGCTCGGGCTAGACGGGAGGTAGGAAGGCATCCTGTCTGAGTAACGTATCGACGCACCCACAATCGTTCTTGAGCGACTTTCGAGATTTTTCTATGACAAGCGAAATCGACCCAAAAGGCCATCTGGTGGCACATCTGCGCAATCACGCGCTCCAGACCGACGGCCCGTTCACGCTGCGCTCTGGCGAGACCTCAGACTGGTACATAGACGCCCGACAGACGACGTTCGATGGCTGGGGTGCCATTTTGGTCGGCGAGGCGGTGCTTGCTGCGCTCGACTCCAGGGTGACCGCGGTAGGGGGAATGACGCTGGGTGCGGACCCGATTGCCGTTGCCACCGCGATCGCTGCGGCGCGTGCCCGCAGGCCGATCCAATCGTTTTCGATTCGCAAGGAATCCAAGGATCACGGCACCGGCGGCCGCCTGGTGGGCCCGGTGAGCGCTGACGAGGTGGTTGCCGTGCTCGAAGACACGACAACGACTGGGGCCGCCCTGACCGAGGCGATCGCGGTGCTCATCGATGCGGGCATCGAGGTGGTACAAGCGATAGCTCTCGTCGACCGCAGCGGCGGCGTGGTTGGTGCTCGCCTCGCCGAAGCCGGCATCCCATACCTTCCCCTGCTCACCCCCGAGGATCTTGGGGTGGGAGGGTGAAACTGCTCCAGGTCCACCGGTCGCCGATACGGCTTTTTCTCTTCGGATTGGTCGGTCTGGTGCTGATGGTGACCGCGGTGGATGTGATGTGGGGTCACTGGGTTTCGACGCCACCGGAGTCTCAAGATGGCCCTCTCACCACCACCGGAGCGAACCAACAGCGTGCCGACTTCTTGTGGGGTGTGCCGCTGCTCTTGGCCGGAGTCGGGCTCTTCGGCTACGCGGTCATCTCGCTGCTGCAGCGAGAACCGGTGTTGGTTTTGCGTGACGACGGGGTCGAGTTTCGGGTCGGTGCACCGGGCAGCAATCCGGCGTTTGTGCCATGGGACGCCATCGCCGACGTTTACCTCGCTCACGACCCCGACCCGGACGACGGGTCACCGACCGACGTTGTGGTGTTCGTCGTGACCGACACCCACCTCCTACCCGAGCAGCCGTGGGATGCACAATGGGAGGGCAGCAGGCTGAAGGTGAATGCCACCAGTTGGGAACGCCACTCGGAGGATGTCGTCGTCCACGCCAGGGTGGCCATGGAGGCCTTCCATCGCGATCGACCTCTCGAGGACCGCAACGATGGCTGAATACCTGATAGGTGCGCACGTTGGGCCGGAGGATCCCCTGCAAGCCGCTGCGGCGAGATCGGCGGACGCCGTCCAGATCTTCCTTGGCAACCCGCAGTCGTGGAAGAAGCCTGAGCCTCGCGACGACGTGGAGACCCTGAGGGCGAGCAAGCTCCCGATTTATGTGCATGCCCCGTACCCGATGAACCTGGCCTCCGGCAACAACAGGGTTCGCATCCCATCGCGCAAAACCCTTTCCCATATTGTCGAGGCGGCAGCGGCGTTCGGTGCCTCAGGGGTGATAGTGCACGGCGGGAGCGTTGAGGACGACGAGGACCTCGCTGTCGGGTTCGACCGGTGGCGCAAGGCGTTGGACTCCTTCGATGTGACGGTGCCGATCCTCGTCGAGAACACGGCGGGCAGCGGCAACACAGTGATGCAGGATCTGAATAATTACGGCCCGCTGTGGGAGGCGATAGGTGACTACGACGTTGGCGTGTGTCTCGACACGTGCCACGCATGGGCTGCCGGCGCCGTCATGGAGCACGCAGTCGACCTCATCACCGGGCTGACCGGAGGAATCGCCCTCATCCATGCCAACGATTCACGAGACCCTGCTGGTTCCAACCGCGACCGCCACGAGAACCTGGGTGACGGCGAGATCCCAGAAGAATTGCTGGTTGGCGTGGTTCGCGCAGCGAGGGCACCTGCGATCGTCGAGACCAGGGGCGACGCAGCCCAACAGGCGGCCGACATCGCGTGGCTGCGAGAGCGGCTCAAGGCCAAGTAACAAGTAAGCCAGTGCCAATACTTGTTACTTGTTACTTGTTACGGCTGAGCATTCCGGATGAGGCGGCAGAAGAATGAGACCGCCGATTCGGCATCCGATGTCCGCATACGTTCGCCCGTGCCGTGGATGCGGGTGAGCGACTCCAGGTTTCCGGTAAACCCATTGAATCGGTAGACGTCGCCGGCGAGGTCTCTCAAGTGCCTGGAGTCCGTCGCGCCGCTCGTGACCCACGGCGCGACGGCCGCGTCGGGAAAGGTTTCTTCGATGCTTCGCCTGAGCACTGCCCACGCAGCGGACTCGGTGGAAGAGAATCGGGTTGGTTCGGCGCGCAGCTCGCCGAAGGGCGCGGCCGAAACGTCGGATCCAATGATCTTTTCGACATGAGCGATGACCGATTCGGTCGAGTCGCCAGGCACAATGCGGAAATTCACGACTGCCGACGCTTCCTGAGGCAGGACGTTCGGCTTCACACCTCCAGAGACCATCGTCACCGCGGTGGTGGTACGGATGGATGCGGCGGTTTGCGGCCACCTGATGAGCACCCTGGAGACGATTGGCCCGAACAGCCACAGATTGGTGAGCAGAAGGCGGAGCCAGCGATCCATCCGCGGAGCCAACGCAGCGAACTGCGATTTGAGTACCTCGATGTGTGCGGGAAGCGGGTTGGCCTCGAGGCGTTCGATCGCGGCAGCGAGCTTTCCGATCGCGGTCGACTTTGGAGGGATCGACGAGTGGCCGCCTTCGCCAACGGCGATGAGCTCGAGATTGAGATAGCCCTTTTCCGCAGTGCCGACCAAGGCAACGGGCTCGTTGGTGAGTGGGGGGATCGCGTCGAGCACCCAACCGCCCTCGTCCACTACGAACCAGGGACGGATACCGCGCTCGCTGAGCAGCTCCGCTGTCTGCTTCGCCCCCTCCAGCCCGCCGATCTCCTCGTCGTGGCCAAGCGCGATGTTCACGGTTCGGCTCGGCACGAAGCCGCTCTCGAGTAGATGCTCCACTGCCTCCATCATCGCAATGAGCGGGCCCTTGTCATCGAGGCTTCCCCGGCCCCACAGCTCGCCGTCCACGGTCGTTCCGCCGAACGGGTCCTGGTCCCAGTCGTCCTCGGTGCCGGGCTCGACGGGAACGACATCCATGTGTGCCATGAGCACGATGGGATCGGCCTCGGTGTCGGTTCCTTGCCAGGTGAATAGCAGCGAGAGGTCTGTGACGGTCTCTACCAGGCAGCGTTCGTGGACCAGGGGGTATGTCTCGCGCAGAAACGCATGAATGGCTAGGACGTCGCCTGGATCGTTGCGCTCGCGGTCCTCCTGGGAGACAGTCGGCGTTCGGATCGCCTCGGCCAGGTGATCGAGGAACGCTTGCCCGTCGATCCCGGGTTCCTGCACTGGAGCGGCGCCATCCACTGAGGTCCCTCAGTATCCGCCGCTGAGTTTCCGGTAGTCCCACGACATGACTTCAACCGGTTCAACGATCACTGCTGTTTGTTTTGCGGCGAAGCCGGCGAAATACTCCCTGACCTCTTCCTCAGGAGTGGCCCCGGGCTCGACACCGGCGAAGTATGTATATCTGTTGGCGAGGGCCACGTACAGATCGAGGCAATAGTCGGCGTTGTCGACGAGGTTGGCCTCGCCCTTGACCATCACTCCCTGCAGCTCGTTGTACTCATTTCCTTCTTGTACGAGCACGGTGAGGTGGGGGTCGCGGCGCAGGTTCAGGATCTTCTGCGACTTGGAGAAGGAGCGGAACACGATCTTGCCGTCTTCGACGACGAACCACATCGGCACAAGGTGCGGGTAGCCGTCGGGGTCGTTCGATGCGACCTGGAGAGACTTTTGTCCTTCGCTGAGGAACTCGGGGAGCTCGGCCTCGCTCATCGAGATGTCTTTGCGGGCCATGGGGCCACGCTAGCTGTCCCGGAATCCCGAAGAGTTTGGTAGCGTTGTCATGAAAGGAACCGCAGGCACGGGCGACCAACGGGCTTCCGAGGCGGCCGATGCCACACCCGGTTCCACAGTGGAGAGACTGCACATACGTTCCCCCAACCCGAACCGGTGGGGAGAGAGGAGCAGCAAATGGCCAAGATCACCGTCCCTGGTATTCGCTCGCGCAAGGGCGGAGCAAAGATCAAGATGGTCACCGCCTACGACCACCCATCCGCGGTTGTCGCAGATCGGGCCGGCGCCGACATCATCCTCGTCGGAGACTCGGTAGCCAACGTCGTCCTCGGCCACGGGGACACCCTGGCTGTGGATGTCGACGTCATGGTGCATCACACCGCGGCCGTGTCGCGGGCCCACCCGGACGCGCTCGTCGTCGGCGACATGCCATGGATGAGCTATCACGTCTCGGCGGAGGACACCGTACGCAACGCCGGCCGCTTCATTCGCGAGGGCGACGCCGGAGCCGTGAAACTCGAGGGCGGAAGGAAACGACTCGAGGCGATCGAGAAGGTCCTCGATGCCGAGATCCCGGTCATGGGCCATCTCGGGCTCACCCCTCAGTCCATCCACGCCATGGGCGGATACAAAGTGCAAGGCAAGCAGGCACAAGCGGCGTATGAGCTCATCAGCGATGCTCAATCGCTGGCCGGCGCCGGAGTGTTCGCGCTCGTGCTCGAGGCGGTCCCTGACAAGGTTGCCCAGATCGTCACCAAGGAGATCCCGATCCCGACCATCGGGATAGGTGCCGGCCCTCATTGCGATGGGCAGGTGCTGGTCTATCACGATGTGCTCGGACTCGGCAGCGGCGACTTCCAGCCGAAATTCGTTCGCCGCTACGCCAACCTCGCAGACGACGCCGTCGCCGCCATGGAAAGGTTCTTTGCCGACATCGAATCTGGCGACTTCCCCTCAGAGGAAGAGACCTACCACATGGCTGCGGAGTCGGCAGAAATCCTGGCCGGGCTCGCAGATTTCGAGGCACACGCCAAGCACTGAACGCCATGTTTCCCGCTCTTGCCACTGCGTGGCAGGCCGCTCGGGCCCCGGCTCAGCGGAGTTCTCTGGTCGTCAAGGCCCGGTGGTTGCATCCGCTTCGCCTTCGTTTCCCGCTCTTGGCTACGGGCCACATCGGGCCAAGGCTCCGCAACTGATCTTTTCAACCGAGGCCGGATTGCCCCCTGTTGGCGGAGCGCTATTTTTTCCGCTCTTGGCTACGGGCCACATCGGGCCAAGGCTCCGCAACTGATCTTTTCAACCAAGGCCGGATTGCGCCCTGTTTGCGGAGCGCGATTTCTCCCGCTCTTGCCGCTTGGCGGCGGGCCGCTCGGGCCACGGCTCCGCCAACTGATCTTTTCAACCAAGGCCGGATTGCGCCCTGTTTGCGGAGCCTCTGGGTCGCGGTAGCTTTCCGCCTTATGACCACGCGACTGCTCGTGTTGATGCTCATTGTCGCCGCTGGATGTACCAGCGCGGAGCCGCTCATGCTGCCTGGGTTCGATACGACCACGATCAGCATCGACGATCGGGAAATGGTCGTCGCCGTCGCCGACACACCAAAGACCCGAAGCCAAGGCCTGATGGGCGTCACCGAGCTCGGCGGTCTCGACGGCATGCTCTTCGTATTCGAAGCCGATTCCGAGAGCGGATTCTGGATGAGGGACACGCTGATCCCGCTCGACATCGCATTCTTTGCCTTCGACCGGATCTTCGTCGACAAGCTGACCATGGTGCCATGCACCACCGACGACTGCCCGCTCTACAACGCGACAGGCCGGTACCGCTACGCCATCGAGGCTCCGGAGGGCGACCTCGGCTTCGTCACTGATGCCTCCACGCTCCGCATCGACAGCTGAAAGCGGACACCCCGCGGTACACTGCCAGCACATCCGAGAACCCTGCCCCCACGGGGGCCGTCTGCCAAGCAGACGTCCAGAGGAGTTGACAATGCGGTCATATGAGCTGACCATCATCCATCGGCCGGACATGGCCGAAACGGATGTTCAAAAGCAAGTCGATGAAGTTTCCGCGACTATCGACACCAGCGGATCGGTCACCGGGTCTGACTTCTGGGGAAAGCGCCGATTCGCCTACGAAATCGACCACATGAGCGAGGGCTACTACTCGGTGCTCGATTTCGAAGGCGACACCAACCTCGTCGAGGCTCTGGACCGGGCACTGGGCCTCTCCGACGCGGTGGTTCGTCACAAGGTTCTGCGCAGGGTCGATCGTGAGAGTTGACTTCGTGTCACAGGCTCCCGGCATGATGCATGGGCGCAACGCGAGAATGAGAGAAGAGAGAAGCGAATGAGCAATACGAATAGCGTCACCCTTATTGGGAACCTCGTCGACGATCCCGAGCTCCGGTTCACGCCGTCCGGCGTCGCCATGGCCAAGATTCGCTTCGCCGTCAACAAGCGGTACCAGAATCGCGACGGCGAGTGGCAGGAAGAAACCAGTTTCTTCGGCGGCACGTGCTGGCGTGACATGGCAGAGAATGTCGCCGAGTCTCTGCAGAAGGGCCTGCGCGTGATCGTCATCGGCGAACTCCAGCAGCGGTCGTGGGAGACCCAGGAGGGCGACAAGCGGTCCGTCGTCGAGGTCGACATCAAAGAGATCGGCCCATCGGTGCGGTGGGCAACCACAACCGTCACCAAGACGCCGAGGGACGGAGCGTGGGCGAACCAGAGCGACGAGAAGGTCGCCGCGGCCGCCCCGGTCGCCAAGACCGACTACGGCCCCGACGAGGCGCCCTTCTAGACAGGAGAACTTTTCCGATGCCGAGATCGAAGGATCGCAACCCGAAACGCCGTCGTCAGCGGGATGAACCGAGGCGTCGCAAGCGGATCGTCCACACGTTCGCCGACGACGACTATGTCGACTACAAGGACATCGCCTTGCTGCGCAAATTCATGTCAGACCGCGGCAAGATCCGGTCGCGACGCGTCACAGGGTTGAGCGCCAAACGTCAGAGCCAGGTTGCCATCGCAATCAAGAACGCCCGTGAGATGGCGATGCTCCCCTACATGTCGACGAAGCAGCCTTCGAAGCAGGGGTCGAGGCCGCGGCGATGAGGATCATCCTCACGCACGACGTAGACGATCTCGGGCACAAGGGCGACGTCGTCGACGTGGCCGACGGTTACGCCCGCAACTACCTGGTGCCAAGGTCATTTGCCATAAAGGCAACTGACGGGGCGCTGCGACAGGCCGATACGATGCGCCTTGCTCGCGAGGAAGCGCTGGCGGCGGCCAAGGATGAAGCGGAGACCTTTGCCCAGTCCCTGACCGGGACGAGGGTGGTTATCGCCGCAAACGCCGGCGACGAGGGCAAATTGTTCGGATCGATCGGCGAGGCCGACATCGCGGCAGCCATCACCAAGTTCACCGGCATCGACGTTGACCCCAAGCTGGTTGTGCTCGATGCGCCGATCAAGGACATCGGCCTGCACGAGGTCGCACTCCAGCCCCATCGCGAGGTTCAGTTCATGGTGACTCTGGACGTGATCCCAGCCTGAGGAGGTCATCAGTCCTCAGTCCTGAGTTCTTGGTCCTCAGCAGGACAGCGGAGAGTCCAAAGTCCTCAGCCTTCAGCCTCAGCGAGACGAGAGGTCCGATGGCGGTTCGACTGATGGCTGACGTCTGACGGCTCTGAACCGCGCTCTGCGCGAAAAACATTCTGCGTGGGGATGAACGCCCGGCCGCGATTCACGTACACTTCCATCACTTCCCGCACCGCCAGCGGCGGTTCGACGCGTTCGCGTCTCACCCCCGTGCGATGCTTTGATCAGGACCAGGCCAGGCGAGGACAGGATGAATCTGTGACGAGCGTTGCCGAACGCCCAGCAGCTGGGACGCTGCAAGCTCCCCCACACAGCGTTGAAGCGGAAGAGTCTGTCCTCGGTGCCGTGCTGCTGTCGGCGGAGGCCGCCAACATCGCTCTCGAGAAGCTACACGGCGAGGATTTCTATCGACCGGCCCATCAGCAGGTTTTCGAGGCGGTCCAGGGGTTGTTCGATGCGAACGAGCCGATCGATGCGGTGACGGTGTCCGAAGCTCTGCGGCGCGACGGCTCCCTGGAACTGATGGGAGGCATCGATTTCCTCACCAGGCTGCTCGATGCGGTGCCTACGACCTCCAACATCGAGTACTACGCCGGCATCGTCGAGGAGCATGCGCTGCGACGTCGGCTGATGCGGGTCGCAGGAACTATCGGTTCGATCGCAGGGGAGATGCAGGAGCCGATCGCTGACGTGCTCGACCGCTCGGAGCAGGAGATCTTCCTCGTTTCGGAGCGGCGGGTTGGCAGCGGCCTCGCCCCGATCGACCCGCTGCTTGGACCCGCCATCGAGAAGGCAGAGGAGCTGCAGCGGCTCGGCGAAGAGGTGACCGGCATACCTACCGGCTTCCGGGATCTCGACCGAAAGCTCGCAGGCCTGCACCCGACCAACCTTTTGATCGTGGCGGCCAGACCCGGTATGGGAAAGACAGCCCTTGTACTGAACATCGCCCAAAACGTCGCGATCCAGGACAAACCGGTGGCGATCTTCTCCCTGGAGATGAGCCGCGAGGAAGTCGTATCGCGGATGTTGTGCGCGGCGGGCAGGATCGACTCGCAACGACTCCGCACCGGCCACCTGACCGAGTCGGACTTCACCAAGCTGTCCAACGCGGCCAGCCTGCTGTACAAGAAGCCGATTTTCGTTGACGACTCTCCTGGGCTCACCGTGACCGAGATCCGGGCCAAGGCGAGGCGGCTCCGGCGCCGCCCCGGCCTGGGGCTTGTGATTGTCGACTATTTGCAGCTGATGCACGGCTCGGGCGGCGAGAACCGGCAGCAGGAGATAGCCCTGATCTCGCGGTCGTTGAAGAACCTGGCGCGCGAGCTGGAGGTTCCCGTCATTGCCGTTTCTCAGCTGAACAGGGCTCTGGAACAGCGTGAGGACAAACGTCCGCGGCTCGGTGATCTTCGTGAAAGCGGGGCTCTGGAGCAGGATGCCGACGTGGTGATGTTCATCTACCGCGACGAGTACTACAACCCGGACAAGGTGGAGTCCAAAGGGATTGCGGAGGTCGTCATCGCCAAGCACCGGCAGGGTGCGGTGGGGAAGGTCCCGATGACCTTCCTCCCCGAGTTCACCCTGTTTGCCGACATGGGGCGAGACGTCCCGGTTGCTTAGCCCCGCCTCAATCACGAGCCACCGGGGGTCGCGACCTTCTCTACGGGCGTGCACTGACAGGTGACCGGTCGTCTCGATATATGTCCAGCTATTTTTCCCGCTCTTGCGCTACGGGCGGCCGCTCTTGGGCTACGGCTCCGCAGGAGATGGTCTTTCGCCGCAGAGATCAAATCGCGCCCCATCTGCGGAGCCTCTGGTTTTCCCGCTCTTGGCAACGGCTCCGCAGGGATGGTCTTTCGCCACGGAGATCAAAATCGCGCCCTAGCTGCGGAGCCTCTGATTTTCCCGCTCGGGCCGCTTCGCGGCGGGCCGCTCGGGCCACGGCTCCGCTGGTGGTCTCGCCGACAGACCGGATGGGGCCCTATCTGCGGAGCCTCTGGGGCGTCCTGAGCGCGCGCAACGGGTAGCGCTGAAGGTCTGGTGCACACATACCCCGGTAGCATCGACGAATGTCCACGGCCCCATTTGATTCCAGACAGCGAACGGTTGCCGCGGTTGCCCTGGCGATTCTCGCCGTCTCGTTTGGGGCCATTCCGCTGATCGTCCGCGCCGGGATCCCGGCGACCCATCTGGTTGCCATGCGGGTGACCCTGGGCGCCCTAGTTCTCGTCGCGTTTGCTGTCGTCACCGGCAGGTTCCGCGTTCCTACCACCGAACGGGCCCGTCTTGTGCTGCTGGGCGTACTGCTCTCCGCCCACTGGCTCACATTCTTTCTCGCGATCCAATTGACGACGGTTGCCGTCGCCCTAGCCGTGGTGTACACGGGGCCGATCATCGCCGCCGTGCTCTCCGGGCCGGTACTCGGGGAGCGCAACGTCGGATCGGCATGGATCGGGCTCGCCCTTGCCGCCGGCGGCATGCTTGTCGTCGTCCGCCCGGCTTCGGGAGCGACCCTCGACGGTGTCGTGGTGGCCATGGTGTCGGCACTGCTGTTTGCCGCCTTGTTCATTGTCGGCAAGCCGCTGGCGTCGTTGCTGGGAGGACTGGCCGTGGCCACCTGGGAAGCGGTGGTGGCATCGATCGTGCTGGCGCCGTTCACGGTCCAGGCCGTTCGCGAATCTTCTGAGTTCTGGCGCGAGTTTCTGATTCTCGGCGTCGTCTTCACCGGGATTGCCGGTGTCATCTGGTGGGGCTCGATGCGCCGCCTCCCCGTCGCCGTCGTGTCGGTGATCATGTACCTGGAACCGGCATCTGCGGTGGTGTGGGCCGCGTTCTTCCTCGATGAATCGCCTGAGCCGCTGACCTGGCTCGGGGTGGGGCTTGTGGTCGCTGGAGGGGTCGTGGCCGGGGTTGGAGCGACACAGGCGGCACAGGTTTTCGCTGCCGAAAAGCACCCTGCGGTGTAGCTTTGCGCCTATGAGAATGGAGGTCGAGTGACGGGTTTCGTGATCGCCGGGTTCCTGATGTTGTCCGTTGTCGTCGCCGTCATTGCCTACTTTGCAGGTACCCGCCGAACCGCAGGCGTGAGCACTCCGGACGCCTCAGGTGCGGAACCGCGACTCGAGGAGTTTGGCTTCTATCCGTTCGCAGTGGACACCGACGGCCACGTGGCGTTCAACGATGAGGCGTTCGACGAGGCGGTCCTGTACTTTCTCCAACATCGCAATCAGCGGGCCGCCCGTGAGCTCATCGTCATCGGTGAGCAAAACCTGGTGCGTGACACCTTTTCCAGCGAAGCACTCGGCCGCTACAACGAGCTGTATCAGCGCTACGACGGTGACGCCGTGGTGAGCGACAACGCGCTCTTCCTTGAGAATTACCGGCGGATCGTCAACCAAATCGGGCGATCGTTCCCGAATACCGGGATCGAGATCCTGCTCCACAACTTGGTGAATCCGTCTCGATCACTAGTAGCGATCGAAAACGCCGACGTGACCGGCCGGGCGGTTGGCGCCGGCGCCACCAACCTCGTGCTTGATCTCAAGACGCGTCGTCAACGCGGCGAGGACAAGGTCAATTACGAGCTCAACATCGGGTCCCGGCAGTTCAAGTGCACCACCATCCCGATCTTCCGACCCGACTACGGCCTGGTCGGTGCGATCTGCATAAACATCGACACCCGGTTCCTCCGCGACGACGTGATGCACGACGTGGACCGTCTCGAGGCGTTCTTCGACAACCTGTTGCGCACCGACTTCCAGCTCGATGAGAACATTCTGTCCAAGGACGAGTATCGAAACGCCCTCAACGGCAAACGGCACTTCTTGGACGAGGCGATTCGCACCGGCGGAGGAGGCAAGGAGCGGCAGCTCGCGGCCATCCTGTTCTCCGACATCGTCGGCTTCACCGCAATCATGGGCGAGGATGAGGCAACCGGGCTCGAGATCCTAGAAGCCAACGTCAAGATCCATCGCCAAGTGTTCGCAACCCGCCGCGGGAGGCTGCTCAGGGAGCTCGGCGACGGCATGCTGGCCAGTTTTGCCTCAGTATCGAACGCGGTTGCCACCGCCCAAGACATCCAACGGGCGGTGGCGGACGACGGCCGGTTCCAGGTCAGGGTCGGGATCCATCTGGGTGAAGTCATCCTCGCCGACGGCGACGTGCACGGCGATGGAGTCAACATCGCCTCACGCATCGAGGCGGAAACCCCACCCGGTGGGATCGGTGTCTCCGCAGTGGTCTACGACAACATAAAGAACAAGGAGGGCTTCAGCGCCACCTTGCTCGGCGAACGGCAGCTGAAGAACGTCGCAGAGCCGATGACGCTGTACACGATCGACGCCTGATCGAGCTCACCCTCGGCGCGGCTCCCAGCTCACTCCTCCTCGAAGTCGGCGTGCATACGACTGGCCGTCGGACCGCGCTGTCCCTGATACTTGGAACCGAGCTCGGCCGACCCGTACGGATGGTCGGCGGCGGTGGTCATCTGATAGAAGCTGATCTGCCCGATCTTCATCCCCGGGTAGATCGTGATCGGCAGGTTGGCGACGTTGGACAGTTCGAGAGTCACCTGCCCCTGAAATCCCGGGTCGATGAAGCCGGCAGTGGAATGGATGAGCAGACCGAGCCGGCCCAGCGAGGACTTCCCTTCGAGGCGAGCGACGACATCGTCGCCGAGGCCGATGCTCTCCAACGTTGCCCCGAGCACGAACTCTCCGGGATGGAGGATGAAGGGGTCGGCTTCGGTCACCTTGATCTCGGTGGTGAGGTCCGCTTGCACCGCCTTGGGGTCGATCTGCGTGTAGCGATGGTTTTCGAACACGAGGAACCGGTCATCGCAGCGCACGTCCACGCTGGAGGGCTGGACCAGCGAAGGGTCGTACGGGTCGAGCCGGATCCGCCCGCTTGCAATCGCCTCGCGGATGGAACGGTCGGAAAAAATCATGGGTAACGATGCTAGTGAAGCCCCGATGCGCCCCTGGGCGGTGGAGCGGGTGAGGGGAATCGAACCCCCGTATTCAGCTTGGGAAGCTGATGTTCTGCCATTGAACTACACCCGCAGCAACCTCGATTGTACCCCGAGCGCGCGCAGCCGTTCTTGCGTACACCACCGCAACATGATGCGGTTTCCTACGCAAGAACGCCAGGGGGGTTCAATCCGAGGCGCCGAGCTGGCACGGTGCTCGCGTGCATCATCGCGATCTCTTGCTCTCCAAAGTCGCTTGCAGCCAATACGGGGTGTTCACGCTCGAGCAGGCCCTGGCCTGCGGGTTCAGTGAGCGAGCGATCGAGGCGCGCGTGCGGCGCGGCGCCCTCGCCCGTCTCGACCCTGGCATCTACGCGATAGGCGGAACCCCGCCGAGTTGGCATCGAAGCGTGATGGCGGCTGTGCTTTCGGTGAACGAGCGGACTGCGGCCTCGCACCGGACCGCCGCCTATCTCTGGGACCTGACGAGCAGGGAACCCGGCCGTACAGAGGTGGTGACGACGAGGCACGATCGCGTCCACCGTGATTCGTTCATCGTTCACGAGTCACTGGATCTGCTTGAGCACGACATCGTCGTTGTCGACGGCCTACCCGTGACGACAGCGGCCAGAACCGTGGTCGATCTCGGCGCCGTTGCTCGCCCGAGACTGGTCGAAGCCTGCCTGGATGATGGGCTGAGGCGGCACCTGTTCACGCTCGACGAAGTGCGGCGTTTTGTGAACCGTGTTGCCAGGCGTGGGAGACGGGGAGTTGGCGTGATACGACCGATGCTCGACGTGCGAGCGGAATGGGTTGGCCTAACGGAGAGCCAGCTCGAGGATCTGTTTGTGAGCATCGTCAGAGATAGCCACCTGCCCATGCCTCGGTCGCAATATACGGTGCGAGACAAGCAAGGACGGTTCGTCTGCCGGGCCGACTTCGCCTACGAAGCCCAAAGGGCGCTGATCGAACTGGACAGCGAGAAACACCATATGGATCCCGAGACGTTCGCCCGAGATCGCGACAAACAGAATCGGGCCGGGAGCCTCGGTTGGGTGGTGTACCGGTTCACCTGGCGGCAGCTTGTCGACGCTCCGGAGCAGGTTCTCTCCGTTCTTGCGCAGATAACCGCACATTGATGCGGTTTCCTACGCAAGAACGGGAGGATGCGGGCGAGTGCGCTACAGGCTGGCCAGTCCCCAGACCGTCATCACCACGCCCACGGCGAGCAGCCACCACGCTCTCCCCGGTCTGAAATCCCCTTCCTCGCCCTTCGGCGTCTTTCCTCTCCTTGCCTGGATGATGGCGAACCCGTTGCCTGCGATCATCGCCAGCCCGATGGCAAGCAACATGAGCACCAGAAGTCGGTCGAGGTCGAAGATGTCGAGGGCGTCGTTCACGCGAGAAACGCTAGCCAGCACCAGCGTGCACCGATGTGACATACGCGGCCCCGCGCCGTCCGTTCGTCGCCGCCCTGGTGACGGTCGACGAGGAGGCGCTTTTGGCGTGGGCGGAGGCCAACGGAAAGGACGGGGTCAATCTGGAGGACCTGATCGACGATCCCGACCTTGTTACTTCCGTGCAGACGGCTATCGACGAGGCCAACAAGGCAGTGTCGCGCTCAGAGTCGATCCGCACCTTCCGAATCCTCCCTCATGAGCTCACCATCGAGAACGGCGCGCTGACCCCGACGCTCAAGGTGAAGCGATCGGTGGTCCTGGAGGAGTCCGCCGACGTCGTCGACGAGATATACACGTAGGGAGTCGCCTGGAAGGAGTCGCCCGGGAGGCGACACACGTATTACGTATTACGTATTACGAGTCGGACCTTGGTGGCCGGTCGTCTCGACGGAAGTGGAGCGATTTTCCCCGCTCTTGCCGCTTGGCGGCGGGCCGCTCGGGCCACGGCTCCGCAAAACACCAAGGACGACAGGGACCGGATCGCGCCCTATTGCGGTTCTTCAGTGAGCGGGGCGAACAGGTCGATGGCGTTTCCGTCGGGATCGAGGACGGTGGCGTAGCGCTGGCCCCAGAAGGCGTCGAATGGGGCTCGGCTGCTGGTGTGACCGGCACTGACCACCTCATCGTGGAGACGATCGACGTCCGATGGTCGATCACAGACAAAAGCGAGCCCGATTCGCCCAGACCCCGTCGGCGGCTCGAAGTCGGGATCGAACGAGGCGATGACCTCCTCGGTGTCCAACATCAATCGTGTGCCTCCGGGGAGTTTGGCCTCCATGTGGCCAGCCGCTTCTGGGTCCTCCTCAAAGTCGAGGCCGAGCAGCCCGTAGAACGCGAGCGTCGAAGCCATGTCGGAAACAACGATCCCAAGCGCATCGAAGCGAGCTGTCATCGGTCGATTGTGTCACACCTGCGTGACATGATGGCGGCATGACGGACCGCGGCGCGGCGACGATCCTGCATGCTGATCTCGACGCGTTCTACGCGTCGGTGGCGCTGCTCCGTGCGCCGGAGCTCATTGGCAAGCCGGTCGCCGTTGGTGGCGGGGTCGTTCTCTCTTGCACGTATGAAGCGCGGGCAATGGGGGTGCGCGGCGGGATGCCGTTAGGCCGGGCCAGGGAGCTGTGCCCTTCGCTCATCGTGCTCGACTCAGATTTCGGGGACTACGTCGACTACAGCGACCGGGTCTTCGAAGTGTTCAGGGAATTCACGCCGGAGGTGGAACCGCTTTCCATCGACGAAGCCTTTCTTGACATATCGGGATCGACCCACCTCTTCGGGCCGCCGGCCGAGATCGGCGCCGCCATCAGGAAGCGCGTGCGCCAGGAGACGCAACTCCCGGTGTCGGTCGGCGGGTCACGGACGAAGTTCCTGGCCAAGATTGCCAGCCAGGTAGCGAAACCCGACGGGATGATCATCGTCGAACCGGGCACCGAGCTTGACTTCCTCCACCCACTATCCGTGGACCATCTGTGGGGTGTGGGTCCGGTCACTCTGGAGGCGCTGGCAACACTGGGTGTCAAGACCGTCGGAGAACTAGGAGAGACATCCGAGCGGCTGCTCGCCGATCGAGTCGGAAGGGCGCGAGCCGCTCACCTCCACGCCCTCGCCTCGAATCGTGACCCGAGGAGCGTCGAGACCGGGCGGCGGGCGGCCTCGGTAGGCGCTCAGAGTGCCTTTGGTGGCGACCACCGCTCTCCGGAGGAGTTGAGGGCTGTGATCGCCCGCTTGTCATCTCGAGTCGGGGCCCGGCTGCGGAACAAGTCGCGGAAGGGGAGGACGGTGACGATTCGCGCCCGGTTCACCGACATGGCTGCGGTGACGAGAGCAAAGACAATGCGTGGCCCGACCGCGTCGAGTGCAGTCCTGTACCGCACCGGCATCGCTCTCGTCGACAAGATCCTCGAGGAACATCCTGATCGCGGGCTGAACCTGCTCGGCATCTCGGTGTCCAACCTGGAGCGCGGGTCGACGCTGCAGCTCGAGCTTGGCCTTGACGAGGAAGCCGCCCCTGGCAACCCCAGGGAGCTCGAGCTGCAGGCCCTCGACGAGGCTGTCGATGCTCTCCGCGAGAAGTTCGGGAGAAGGGCAGTCGGCCCCGGATCAGACCTCCTCGGCGACTCCTCCGAGTTTGCCGAGGGGCTTTCCGACATCATGGGCCGCGACGAAGGCGAATGACCGATACGTAATACGCAATACGCAATACGGGAGTCGCCCCCGTGGGCGACTCCAATCGGTGAAACGTGCACCGCTGACCCCACCGGGCATACAACCGGTCCGACCAGGGTTTACGGTTCCGAGCCGGACAAGGGATCGGAAAGACATGGCCTCGATAGGGATCATCGGCGACGGACCAGGCGGGCTGTCCGCCGCGTTGTTCCTCGCCAAGAACGGACACCAAGCAACCGTCTATGGGCTGGACAAGACGGCGATGAACTTCGCCCATCTGTACAACTACCTGGGGATTCCTGAGATCAGAGGCACGGAATTCCAGAAGGTTGCCAGAGAACAGGTGCTCAGCTTCGGGGCCATCATTGTGAACGAGGAGGTCACCGCGGTGTCCACCGGTGACGGCTTTACTGTTTCCACCGCTTCCGCCGAAGCCACCTTCGACTACCTGATCCTCACCGAGGGCAAGAATCCGGTGGTGGCCAAGTCGTTGAGCCTCGAGGTGGACGAAGGTGGGGCGATCGAGGTGGACCGCGATTCCCGCTCGTCAATGGATGGCGTCTACGTGGTCGGGCGCTCGGCTCGACCGGAACGGAGCCAGGCGATCATCTCGGCTGGGGCGGGCGCCGCCGCCGCGCTCGACATCCTCGCCGCCGAGGCCGGCAAGAACGTGACCGATTGGGACTCGCCCCCAAACGACTGAGCACGGGATCTTTCTCCGGCGACCACGCGCCCGCCCATTTTCGCCTGGCTGGTCGAGCCCTTTTCTGCCATAGTCACCCCGGGAACTGGACAAGGAGGACGGATGTCGTTTTGGGATCAATTATTGGATGAGCTTGAGTCTCTCGGTCAGACTCTCGTCGAGTGGACAATTCTGATCGGGGTCGCGCTCCTGGTGTTGATCATCGGGCGCTGGATCCTGAGGATTGTCCGCCGCATCCTGGAGAGGGTGCTCGGCGCCGATGTGCTCAACGGGGTATGGGACCGCTCCGGGGTCACCAGGGCTCTTGAAGGATCGGACCAGACCGCTGCGTCCATCACAGCAACGGTGGTGTACGCCTACCTGATGGTCGGACTCGTGTTGGTGTCGGTTCGAATCCTGAACCTGGACTCGATCGAGGATCTGCTCGAGCGCTTGCTCGCCTGGATACCGCTCCTGATTGTGGCAGCGGTCATTGTGATCATCGCCGCAGCGGCGGCCAGTTGGACCGCCGACCTGATTCGACCATTTGCAGTCGGCCAAGGGGTCGGTTGGTTGGCGTTAGTGGCCCAGGTTGCCATCATCGTATTCGGCATCCTGTTTGCCCTCGAGCTGCTCAACATCGAGTTCGCCGGGGATATCGTGAGGCTCGTCGTCGCCGCCTTCGGGGTGGCGCTTGCGATCGCCTTTGGTGTTGGCGGCATCGACGCTGCCAAGGAATGGTGGGCTAAGTACGCCACTCCCGGCGCCAGCGCCGCCATGAGGGGGAAGAGCTCCGGCGAGTAACTAGTACCGATGACAAAGAGGGGCTCCTGCTGCGGCGGGGGCCCCTCTGGTATTGCTGCCCGCTCCGGCGGATCACACGACCTCGAGGATGGGGCCTTCTGCGAACACTGCGTCCGCGTCGATCCCCATCCGCATCCACAGGGCGCTGGGGAGGCCGAGGTCGGCGAGGTACAACGGGCGAACCTCACGGATGCGTTCCTTTGGCAAGGCAAGGGTCAGCGTTGCCGTTGGCGCGATCGCACCCGGATGCCCGTGCCCCGAGGGGAGGTCCAGCGAGATGATCGAGCGTCCTGCGGACCATGAGGCAAGGTCGGCCGCCCGACCTCGCAGGGGTCCATCAAGGCCATAGCCGACCAGGGCGTCTACCACCACCGGAGCCTCCACCGGCTCGGACTCCGGGTCGATCCCCATTGCTTTGAGCGTCGCCAGATGATGGACAGCGGCAGGCCCGGGTCGATCGGACGCCAGTACCACCGAGAGCGAACGACCGCGATTGACCAAGTGCCGGGCCGCGCACAGGCCGCCCCCACCGTTGCTGCCGCCTCCCGCGAGCACGACGATCTCGCCGTCCGGTGCCGTCGAGTCCACAACCGCGGCAAGAGCCCTCCCGGCGTGTTCCATCATCTGCAGCAGGCCGATCCCGAATTCGTCGATGGCGAGCCGATCGGCTTCGACCATCTCCTCCACCGATAGCCATGGAATAGTGCCGGCCCCGATCGATGGGTACGTCATGTCCCGATGTCTCTTCGCCGGAACAGGAGCACCGCCGCGCCGACAAATACCAGACCTACCGCGAGCAGCAGCGGCTGTTGCCAGCCGAGAGTCTGTTCCAGCGGGTTGTGGTCCCCTTGGTACCAGTAGAAAGGGGACAAGGGCCGGAACGGCTCCAGCCAGTCGACGACGGCGCCGAACCCGTTGAGCAGGAACGTCGCGACGCCGAGCCCGGCGGAAACCCCAATCGCCAGCCCAGGCTTTCCGGTACCGGCCCCGGTTGCCAGGGCAACGGCACCGAAGAGGAAGGCGAGGAACGCCATCCCCAGATTGGCGGCAAGGAGGCCTGCAAGAGTCAGGTCGAGATCAACGATCGCATCGCCGAGCCAAACGATGACCAAAACACCGGCGACCAGCGCAAGAGACAGCAGCAGCAGCGATGTCGCCTTGGCGACGACGACACGGTCCCGGGTTGGGGGAGTGGCGAGTAGGAGGTCGGCCGTGCCGTCCTTCTCCTCTCCGGCGAGCGCCGCCTTGCCGATGCCGATGGCGAAGGCAAGAAAGACGACAAGCCCGATGCCCTGGTACACACGCGACGACACCAAGCCGGCGCCGGTCAGCAGCGAGTCGGGATCGGTGATGCCGAAGAGGGCCAGCAGCTCCGTCGGGTAGGCGTCGAGGAGGCCCTGGAACGCATCTCCAGTATCGGCGACGCTTGGAAACAGTGAGATGGTGATAGCAGCAAGGAAGCCGATTCCGAGCAGCCACCACCAGAATGAGCGGCGCCGGTCCCAGATGGCTTTGCCGGCGATGCTGGCCAGCAGCGGGCTCATCGAGCTCTTGATGGCTCGCTCCCTCCGGCGGCCCGTCGCTGGGAATGGACGGAGCGTGGCGAACACGCCGATGTCGCGACTCCGAAACATCGCCACGGCCGTGCCGGTGAACAGGACAGCGCCGCCGAGCAGGAGCAGGTGCCACCAGGTCGGACCGTTGAGGAGCGGGGAACCGGTGGCGTACCAGTAGAAGGGCAGGAAGGGCTGGACGGTTTCGAGGCCTTCCACCAAGGGGCCGAAGCTATCGAGGAGATAGGTCAAGGCGGCGATGCCGCCCGCGATGCTGGTTCCAAGTGCCCGCTTGCCGCTCCAGGTGCTGATCATCATCGCCAGCGACCCAAAGAAAAGCCCGAGTAGCAGCAGGCCGACGTTTCCACCCACCACGCCCCGAATCGACATTTGTAGGTCGACGACGAGATTCCCGATCAGCACCACGACGGTGAAGGTCAGGACCAGGACCGCAACCAGGGCGACCATGGCAAGACTCTTGTCGATTACGACCCGGGAGCGGGTCACCGGGGTGGCCAGCAGCAGATCGGCGGTGCCGTTGCTCTCCTCGGCGGCGGTGGCCGACGAGCCGAAGCCGATGGCGAGGATCAACACCAGCAGCGGACCAAGCAACGAGTACATCTGTGCCTGTAGGAATCCATACCCGGTGGTGAAGATCTCGGGGTCGATGCCGGCGATGGCAATGAACTGCTCGGGTACCTGCTCGATCAGCTCGACCAGGTCTGCCGAATCCCGGATGATCGGGTACAGGGCAACGAGGACTCCGGCGATGGCGAAACCGCCGAGGATCCAGCCGACCATCCCCAAGCGGCGCTCCCAGATGGTCTTGGTGAAGACACTACGCAGCATCGTCCGCCTCCCAGAGGCTCAGCGGATGGTGTCCGCGGAGCCGGAGTCTTAGCGGCCCGGTGCGGAGCAGTATGAGCGGGGGGGGATGGCTCATTTCTGAAGCGAAGCGGGGTCCGCTTCCGGGTCCTCTCTATAGAAGGCGAGGAAAGCGTCTTCGAGATCTCCCTCGTGTGAGATCACGTTCTCCATCCGATGCTCTGCCGCCTTTGCTAGCACTCCGTCGACGGGACCCTCGATGTAGATGTCGACGCCATAGCCATCGTGGGAGGTCAGCGCCGACTGGACACCGGGGAGCTCCGAGAACTCGCTCGCGGCAACCTTCTCGGCGAAAACGATCTGGAAGTGACGGCGCGCTTTCGCTTTGAGCTCGTCGACCGTCTGCACCGTCACCAGACGGCTATTGCGGACGATCCCGACCCGGTCCGCGGTCCGTTCCACCTCGGGCAGGATGTGCGAGGACAGGAACACGGTCCGCCCCGCGTGGCGGGCTTCGTCGATCATCCGGTAGAACTCTTGCTGCATCAGTGGGTCCAGGCCGGTGCTTGGCTCGTCGAGGATCAGCAGCTCTGGATCGTGCATGAACGCCTGCACCACGCCGACCTTTTGCCTGTTGCCGCTCGAGTAGGAACCGATCTTCCGATCGAGGTCGAGCTGGAGCCGCTCGGCGAGCTCCTCGATTCGCTCCTCGGTATCGGCCTTCCTGAGGGAGGAGAAGTAACGAAGCATCTCCCGAGCCGTCATGTCGTCATACATCGAGAGATCACCTGGCAGATACCCGGTGCGGTTGCGAATCGCGACCGACTCTTCGTGGCTGTCGAACCCGAGGATCGTGACGGACCCACTCGTCGGGTGAAGAAGGTCGACGAAAGTGCGGATGGTTGTGCTCTTGCCCGCCCCGTTCGGCCCGAGGAATCCGAATACCTCGCCCGTTGTCACCTCGAGGTCGAGGTCGATGATCCCCGGGATATCCCCGTAGTACTTGGTGAGGCCGACGGCCTCGATCGCCATCACCATCGCCACGCACCTCCGTCTGGCCTATGGGTTTCGTCGAGCGTCGAAGCTGTGAGGATACGGGCGTCGTGCCGCGGCCGAGTTCGACGCGGCCCAGGTAGCCTCCGGGTCCATGGCAGCCGAATCCAGACGCCTCGTCATCCTTGCCCTGGTCGCCAACTTCCTGATCGCGGTGACCAAGTTCGTGGCGGCTGCGATCTCGCAGAGCTCGGCGATGCTCTCCGAAGCTATCCACTCGCTCGCTGACACCGGCAACCAGCTCTTTCTTCTCCGCGGCCATGCCGTGGCCACCCGTGAGCCCGACGTGCGGCATCCGTACGGACGGGGCAAGGAGCTCTACTTCTGGGCATTCATGGTGGCGGTCGTTCTGTTCGTTGGCGGATCCGTGCTTTCGGTTCTGACCGGCATCGACAGGATCCGGAATCCGGAGTCGAGCGAGGAAGGGTATTGGCTCGCTATGGGTGTGCTGGTCATTGCCGCCGTTTTCGAGAGTTCCATAGCGCTTCGTCCTGCCCTGAAGCAGTTCAACGCGGAGCGCGCGGGGAGGTCGATCCCTCGGTCTATCCAGGAGTCAAAGGATCCGTCCCTGGTGGTTGTGGTGTTTGAGGATGTCGCCGCTCTCATAGGGCTCGCCGTAGCTGCCGTTGGACTGACCCTCAGCCGGATCACCGGCAACGGGGTGTGGGATGGCCTCGCCTCGGTCCTCATCGGGCTGGTCCTTGCCGGGGTCGCTTGGTTCATTGCCACCGAGATGAAATCGTTGCTGATCGGCGAATCGGCAACGCGCGAGGAACGCTCGCGGATTCGGGCAGCGACGCTGGGCGTCGACGAGGTGCAACGCATCGATCGGCTGCTGACGATGCAGCTCGCCCCAGAGGAGATCCTGGTCAATATGGATGTTGCGTTCGACGACGGGCTCGACACCGATCAGCTGGAGGCGGCAATCAGGCATATCGAGGGCGTCATCGAGGAAGCTGTTCCTTCTGCCAGGAAGGTCTTCATCGAGCCGGTGGACGCATGACCGGGTCGGCCAGTGCCCCCGGCTCCTCTGGAAACCTTGGCCCCGGCTTCGATGTGCTCGGCTTGGCGCTGGATCTGCGCTGTCGGGTGACGGCGAGCCAGTCTTCCGATATGACGGTCGACGACGGTGAGGGCCCGGAGCCACTTGCCGAGGACCACATCATCCATCGTGCGGTCAACGCGGCGACCGCTGGACCGATGGCGATCGTGGTAGACAATTCCGTGCCGCGCACCCGCGGCTTGGGCTCGTCGGCGGCGGTGATGGCCGCAGCCGCCGCCGCGTCCGTCCGGGCTGAGGGTGGCGAAGCAGACCGGCAGGCCATCTACGACATCGTTGCCGGGATCGAGGGTCATGGCGACAACGCCGGCCCGGCGGTGTACGGCGGGCTTATTGCCGTCGGCCTCGATGGCCCGAGATCACTCCCTATCCACGATCGGCTTGTGACGGTTTTCGGAGTGCCGAACACCCACCTGGCAACCTCGGAGGCTCGCGCCGCGCTGCCCGAGCTGGTTTCGCTGAGCACGGCAACGCGATCGGTGTCGCGGGCCGTTTCCTTGGTCGAGGGGCTCAGAACAGGGGATCGTGCCGCCCTCGCCGCAGCCCGAGGCGACGAGCTGCACGAGGCACCCCGAGCTGCGTTGTCGCCGGTGACCGGGAGCCTGATCGAGGCAGCACTCGCCGCTGGTGCGATGCACGCTGCCTGGTCGGGTGCCGGCCCGACGGCGATTGCCTTTACCACGGCCGAGGAGGCGGACGCGGTGGTGCAGGCGATGACCGGGGCTCTCGGTGACAACGGTGAGGTGATGATCCTGGGCGTCGACTACGAAGGACTGAAGTAAGTCGCAAGTCGCACTGGTAACTGGTAACTGGTAACTATGCCTTCCATCCCGTCTCGACCCGAGCTCGGACTGCGCTAGCGATTTCGTCTCTGGATCGCCGGTAGTCCGCGAGCTCCAGCCCGTACGGGTCGTCGATCGAGCCACCGTCTGGGCGCAACATGTGGATGTCGTCTGCGCGACCCGGCCAGCGCACCACCATGGCGCTGCGATGCTCGGCGGAGAGGGCGTACATGACGTCGGCGGCGTTGCCATCCTCCCAGACGGACGTGGAGCGGTGACCCGTCAGGTCGATGCCGAGCTCGGCCATGACCGTGACTGTTCCGGACGAAGGATGGACCAGGGGTTGGGTCCCCGTCCCCGCAGACCGGAACACGATGTCGTGCCCGGGAGTGAGGCGTCGCGCCAGATATTCGGCCATCGGCGACCGGCAGATGTTTCCCGTGCACACGAAGAGGACGCCGCTCACCGGTCGCGGTATTCCGCAGCCTGCTCCACGATCGTGTCGAAAAGGCGATGGGAGGGCTCATCGGAGTTGTCCCCGAGGAATTCGGGATGCCACTGGACACCGAGAAGCTCCCATTCCTCATCCTCGTGCTGGATGCCCTCGATGATCCCGTCTTCGGCCCAGGCGACGGCGCGAAATCCTTCGGCGAGGCGATCGATCGCCTGGTGATGGATCGAGTTGACCAGGATGTCGGTCTTCCCCGTCGCCTTGGCGATCTTGGAATCCGCTGCGATCGTAACCGGCTGGTGCCCGTCGTATACGGCGTGGCCGATGACGGTGTGGTCCTTGGAGCCAATAGCCGACGGTATGTCCTGGGTCAGGGTTCCACCGAAGGCGGTGTTGACTACCTGGATCCCACGGCAAATGGCCAGCACGGGAATCCTGCGCTCGTAGGCAGCCTCAACAAGGGCAAGCTCGAATTCATCCCGATCGAAGTCGGTCCTCCGCGTCTGCTCGTGGCGTTCCTGGCCGTAGCGAAAGGGCTCCACATCCCCGCCGCCTGACAAGACGAGGCCGTCGATACGGTCGAGGAGGAGCGGAATTTCCTTGTGTGGCACTGGGACGAGCAATACCGGGAGCCCTCCGGAGCGGAGCACCGAGTCGGTGTAGGTGTGGCCGATGATGTGCGAGTCGAGCTGGCCGCTTGCGTTGGAGACGGCCTTTGGCTGCGAGGTGATACCGATGATCGGCTTCATTTGCAGGATGTTACCGGCGGGTCGGTTCCAGCGGATTGTCGCAATGGTTGCGTTCGTTCCTATCCTCCGCGATCCTTATGGCTTGAGCCGGCTTTCACCGGGTCGGGCCCAATTTCGAAAAACGAGGTATCCCTGCATGGGTTCGGTGATCAAGAAGCGACGCAAAAAGATGAGCAAGCACAAGTACCGGAAGCGTGTGAAGGCCAACCGGCACAAGAAAAAATAGCTGCTCGTCCCCCCGTGGCACACGGGATCGTAACCAATGCCGATCACCGGTTCCCAACGAGACCTCTTCGACATCCCGGACGATGTCACCTATCTCAATGTCGCCTATTTGGCGCCACAGCTTCGCGAGCGACGTGCGGCTGGGATTCGGGCCCTCAACCAGGCGGACGCGCCGTGGACGATCTCGGTTGAGACTTTCTTCGAACCGGTCGAGCGCCTTCGCTCACTGTTCGCCGATCTGATCGGAGGCGATGCAGAGGGGGTGGCCATTGTCCCCGCGGTTTCCTACGGCGTCGGGGTAGCCGCGGCGAACCTGCCGGTGCCGTCGGGGAGAACCGTGGTCGTGCTCGCAGAGCAGTTTCCTGCGAACGTGTATCCGTGGCGAGCTGCGATCGATCGTGACGGCGGCGAGATCGTCACCGTCCGTCGCCCGCAACAGGGTGCTTGGACCGCACCGGTTCTCGACGCTATCGACGACCGAACTGCGGTGGTCGCCGTCCCCAACTGCCACTGGACGGATGGGTCGCTTCTGGACCTCGTCGAGGTCGGCAAGGCCGCAAGAGATGTTGGTTCCGCTCTGGTGGTTGACGCCACCCAGTCGCTCGGGGCCAAGCCGTTCAGCGTGAAGACCATCCAGCCCGACTTTGTCGTGGCCGCCGGGTACAAGTGGCTGCTTGGCCCGTTCGGGCTGGGCTATATGTGGGTGGCGCCGGAACGCCGAGACGGAGCCCCCATCGAGGAGAACTGGATCACTCGTTTCGGCGCAGACGACTTCGCAGGGTTGGTCGACTATCACGACGAGTACGCCCCGGGAGCGAGGCGCTTCGATGTTGGCGAGCGCAGCAGCTTCCAACTGGTGCCGATGGCGACGGCTGCGTTGGAGCAAATCCTGGCTTGGGGCATCGACGAGGTCGCACAGCGGCTTAGATCGATCACGGCGACCATCGAACAAATGGCGACCGAGCGAGGGCTGTCGACCATCGAGGCGCGGGCAGCACACATGATCGGGGTGCGGGGAGCGAAAGGCCTCCCCAACGGTGTCGCGGCCAGGCTCCGCGCGGAGCGGGTGTATGTCAGTGTCCGGGGGGATTCGATTCGCGTTGCCCCGCACCTGTACAACGACACATCCGATGTGGATCGGTTGTTTTCGGTGCTCGACACAATGCTCTAACCAACATGCGCCTCGGTAGCGGATCGGCTCGGGTTGACTGACGTCCCCAACAGAGGAAGGACCACCGTGGGAATCTCCTTGCCCGAAGATCTGAAGGCCGTGATCGACGCCCGCAACTTCGCCCATCTGGTCACGCTGGATCCAGACGGAACGCCCCAGGCCTCGGCGATGTGGATCATGCGAGATGGTGACCAGATCGTGTTCAACACCGCGCAGGGGCGCCGCAAGTGGCGGAACATGAACCACGATCCTCGGGTGGCGGTCTCGATCAGCCCGGCGGACAAACCGTATGAGAACTGGTCGATCCAAGGGCAGGTCGCGGAGATGCGCACATCGGACGGGGTCGCCGTCATCGATCGGCTGGCTCAGAAGTACATCGGGCGAGAGAAGTACCCGTGGCTTACTCCAGAGATGGTGCGGGTCACCGTGATCGTTGACGTCGACCGGATCGCCGGCAACGGCTGAGGCGACAACGGATCAGTCGGTCCCGCGGGACTCTTGACCACCGGTCTCGGAAGCCTCTGCCTCCTCGGTGGGCTTGGTAGCAACCCAGGTCATGGTCGCGATGATCACCGCCCCGACGAGGATATGCATCGCCACCAGCGATAGCTGTCCCTCCACCGGTTGGTCGAGCCCGATCGGAAGCCCGAAGGACAACACCAGGACGATGATCGCCACGACCTGGAAGACACGGAGCGCTCGGTTGGGAACGAACCGCTGCAAGAGCCACAGCAAGATTCCCGCCGCGATCGAGGACACCGCGACGATGAAGATGAGCGGTGGGATGGTTAGATCTGCCAGCGTTTGCGATCCGGGACCATCCGGCACCTGTATCGACACGTCGAACAGGGTGGCGATCCCCCAGACGATGAGAGCGTCGATGACGCCGATCACGGTGGCGATTACAACGCCGCCCGGGATGTTCCGAAGCGAATCCAACGAGGCCTCTCTTGTTGCGGACCCAGGGAGTCTGCCACATGGCTGAAAGGCCGATGACCGTTGCCGGCTGCCAGTTATCAGTTCCCAGCTATCCAGATTGTTTCGCGTCGGACTGGCAACTGGTAACTGATAACTCTCCTTCACACGTCTTTGAGGAACTGTTCGATCTCGTCGACGAGCTCCGGCACTCGTTGTGGGTCGAGGTCGTTGTCTGCGGTCTGTGCGGCGAGCTCTTCGATGTATTCGGCCAGATCGGATGATGACGAAACGGCATCGTCCACGCGGGACACGAACTCAGCCTCCATCGACCGCAGTTCCTTGTCGTCTCCCTCAAACCCAGCGATCCTGCCTGCTGCCTGCAACAGGGCGCGCATTGCCATCGGATTCGGACTGGCCGCCAGATAGTGCGGGGTCGCCGCCCAGATGCTCATTGCGGGAAGGCCTACCTCACGGCACGCTTCTGCGAGCACACTCACGATTCCGGTGGCGCCGTGGTAGTCCGAGGCGACGAGTCCAGAGGTGTCGAGCATGGCGGCGTCGGTAGCGACCCCGCCAAGTGGGACAGGATGGCTGTGAGTCACCGGCCCGATGTAGGCACCGAGGACCAATACAGATTCGACATCGGCGTCCGTCAACACCTGGGTCAGCGTCCTGGCGAACGTCTTCCACCGCAATGTCGGCTCGTCGCCGATCACCATGATGAGGTCGCGTTCGTGTTCGGGGCGCTCCGCGGCAAAGAACCTCAGCTCCGGCCACGTCATCGCGTCGACCCGACCATTGACGATTGACACCATCGGGCGGTGTTCCTGGAAGTCGTAGAACTCCTCAGGCTCGAGTGCGGCGAAAGGCTCATTTATGTCGAGGCGGTCAAGCAGGTGGCGAACTGCCCCCGAAGCGGCGTTGCAGGCGTCGCTCCAGCCTTCGAACGCAACGATCGCGGTCGGTTTGCGGAGGGCCGGGTTGGCGTAGCGTCGTATGGCGTCCACGTGTCGAAGGCTACCCACGTCAAGTTGTAGCGCGACAGGAGAAGGACCGAGATCCCAGTTATCAGTTCTGAGGTCCAAGTTGTCAGTTACCAGTTACCAGGCCCGAGTTGTCAGTTGCCAGTTACCAGGCCCGAGTTCCGAGCAGACGCGGAACTGAAGGCGAGCGCAGCGAGCGGACTGGGAACTGGCAACTGGGAGCGAGCGCAGCGAGCGCTCTGGTAACTCCTCATTGCTCTACCGGTACCGCCTCAGCCGCAGCGAGTTCGCCACCACCGACACCGAGGAGAACGCCATAGCGGCGGCAGCGATCATCGGGTTGAGGACGCCGAAAGCGGCTAGGGGAATCGCGGCGACGTTGTAGCCAAACGCCCAGAAGAGGTTTTGTCGGATGGTCCTGAATGTGGCCCTGGCGAGGCCGAGTCCCGTCACCGCCAGACCCGGGTCGCCCGACATCAATACCACGTCGGCGGCCTCGATAGCGACGTCGGTGCCTGAGCCTACGGCCATGCCGAGGTCGGCTGTGGTCAGGGCGGGGGCGTCGTTGATACCGTCGCCAACAAAACCAACTGAGCGACCCTCGGACTGAACACGAGCTACTTCAGCCGCCTTGTCCGCTGGGAGTACCTCGGCCACCACGGAATGGATGCCCACGGCAAAGGCGATCGTCTCAGCAGTCCGTTGATTATCTCCGGTGAGCATGGCGACGTCGACGTCCATCGCCTGCAAGGTTCGAACCGCATCGGCCGCGGTATCCCGGATTGAGTCGGCGACGCCAAGGGTGCCGCGAACCTCTCCATCCCATCCCGCGAGGAACGCGGTGTTTCCCTTGCTCTCGATTCGCTCCATGGAAGCGACGAACCGTTCCGGGATGTGCAGTCCTCGATCTGCCACGAGCTTTGGCTTGCCGACGATCACTTCGGTCCCGTCAACGGTTCCGACAACGCCGAGGCCACGCAGCGCCGCGAAGTCGCTCGGTGTGACCAGAACGACCTCTCGCTCTTCGGCGCCGAGGGCTACCGCCTTGCCGATTGGATGTTCCGACGCTGCCTCGACCGATCCCACGAGTAGCAGGAAACGATCCTCTGGCTCGTCGGTGTCGATATCGGTGAGGGTCATCGCTCCTCGCGTCAGGGTGCCGGTCTTGTCGAAGATGACGGTGTCGACGACCTTCGCCTGTTCGAAGACCTGAGCGTTCTTGAACAGCACACCAAGTTCGGCGCCGCGAGCCGAGCCGACCATGATCGCAGTGGGGGTGGCCAGACCCATGGCGCACGGACAGGCGATGATCAGGACGGCCACCGCCGAGCGCAGCGCCACTGCTATGTCGCCGGTGGCGACCAGCCACCCGGCCAGCGTGAGTAGGGCGATGCCGAGGACGATCGGGACGAACACCGAGCTGACCCGGTCGGCGAGCCGCTGGACCGGGGCCTTCGAGGCCTGTGCATCCTCGACGAGCTTGACGATCTGGGCAAGAGCGGTCTCGGCGCCGAGCTTGGTCACCTCGACCTCGATGCGACCCTGCTGGTTGATGGTTGCGCCGAACACCTGATCTCCGAGGGTTTTGTCGACCGGATGCGATTCGCCGGTGAGCATGGACTCATCGATCGAGGTGGCGCCGGCGCCGATGGTGCCGTCGGTTGGGATCTTTTCCCCGGGAAGCACCACGACGACGTCTCCGAGATGCAGGTCCTCGACCCGGATCATGGTCTCGGACCCATCGCGCACGACCCTGGCTTCCTTGGCGCCAAGCTCGAGCAGTTTGGTTATGGCGCTCGAGGCCTTGCCCTTCGCTCTCGCCTCGAAGTAACGGCCGAGCAGGATCAACGTGATGATCATTCCTGCGGTCTCGAAGTAGACCGGGAAACCGGTGAACATCGCCCACATCGAATACACCCACGCGGCGAGGGTTCCAACCGTCACCAGGGTGTCCATCCCCAGGCTGCCGGAGGTGACCTGCTTCCAGGTCGCCTTGTGGAACTGCCAGCCGAATCCGAACACCACGATCGTGGCCAGGGCGGCCTGAATCAGGTGTGACCAGAGCTCGTCTGGCCCCAGCATCGACAGCACCAGCAGGGGGGTCGTCAACAGCGCCGCCCCGATTACGTTCCGCTTCTGGAAGGCCACCTCCTCTTCGTACCGCTCATCCAATGAGGGGCGATCCTCGCCCTCGGCGAGGGGGGTGATCTCATAGCCGATCTTGTCGATCGAGGCTTGCAGCAGTGCCAGGTCAACGAGGTCGGGATCGACGACGGCCCTCGCCTGCTGTCCGGCAAAGTTGACGACCGCCTCTTCAACACCCTCCTGTCTACCGAGGACGCGCTCGATCCTCACCGCACACGACGCACAGGTCATGCCCTGCACGTCGAAATCGATGGTGTCGCTTTTTGTCATTCGCTGTCCTTCAGCGGAAGTATTACGTATCACGTACTACTTGGTACTTGTTACTGGTTCGGGACCTCGTAGCCGACTTCCTCGATGGCGGCGACTATCGCTGTGAACGTGCCATCGGAACCGTCGTAATCGAGGTCGAGCGTGCTGGCGTCGATATCGACCTCTGCGCGTTCCACGCCGGAAACGGCGCCAACGGCGTCCTCGATCGAGACCTTGCAATGGCCGCAGTGAATCTCGGGGACGGACAGTGTTCTGTTGGTCATGTGGTATCTCCTGTGGGACCGGTAACGATCGGCGTGTACCGAAGCGTCTCCATCAACTCGTCCACGATCTCGCCGGAGCGGCCTTCCTCGACGGCATGCAGGACGCATGTTTCGACGTGGTTCTGCATGAGAACCCGGTTCACCTTCTCCAGGGATCCCTGCAGCGCAGAGACCTGTTTCATGATGTCCGGGCAATACCGCTCGTCCTCAACCATGGCGATCACCCCGTCGAGGTGGCCACGCACGGTCTTCAGTCGGTTCAGCGCCGACTGCTTGTGTTCGGCCTTCATCTCCTGGGCGTGTCTGTGCTCCATCTGCATGACCTCAGTATAGCGCCCCACCCGGGGTGGGGTGGGGTAAATGCCAACCCAGGGTTGACAACCCCGTATACGCCGGTGTGAGCCCTTGGCATGACCCTATTTGAGGAGCAGGGTCCCGATCCTCCTCGACGTGATCACGGCGGCGATGGATCCCATGATTACCAGGAAGGCGACGTTGATGAGCATGGTCCAATCGAGGATGCCGAGAGTGAGGCCGCGCACCAACCGCACTCCGTGGAAGAGAGGGGAGAACCAGGTGAGGACCTGGATGGCCGGGGGATAGACGTCGATCGGGTAAAAGGTCGCCGAGAACAGGAACAGCGGCAAGGTGACCAGCGCTACCAGATCGAGGTCCTGCCAGGTGCGCATGTAGGTGGCGGCTGCGGTTCCTACCGAAGCGAAGGAAAACCCGATCAGGACGGCTGCCGGGAGGGCGAGCACCCCCCACCACGAATGGATGAGGCCCATCACCGTCATGACGATGAGGAACGCCAGCGAGTAGGTAGCGCCTCGGATCAGCGACCAGGCGATCTCCCCCGACGCTACATCGACCGGCTGCATCGGCGTGGCAAGGATCCCGTCGTAGGTCTTGCCATATTTCAGCTTGAAGAACATGTTCGTCGACTCGAAGATCGCCCCGTTCATGGCCGAGGAAGCGAGCATGGCCGGGGCGACGAAAGCGGCATACGACACCGCCGACCCGTCCGGCGCGACTACGTCACCAACCAGTTGCCCGATGCCGACCCCGATGGCGAACAAATAGAAGATCGGCTCGAAGAATCCTGATGCGACCACGGGCCAATAGGTCTTGGTCGACATGTAGTTTCGTTCGACGAGGTAACGGCCTCGCCAGCGGGCCGAGATCGGCGGAACGACGCGGGTGACGAGGGTCTCGGAGGTCATGGCAGCAGTTGCTCCCGGAACGGCTTCATGGCAAGAAACATCCCGCCCACGGTCAGCGCGACCAGGTAGGTCACGCTGACCCATGGATCGACCACCGTCGGGATTCCGAGCATCACCGCTCGACATAGCTGCACGCCGTGGAACAACGGGGTGGTAAAGGCGATGGGCTGCATCCAGCCAGGGAGCTGGGTGATGGGGAAGAAGGCGCCGGAGAACAGGAACATCGGGATGACGACGAAACGAAAGAACGTGGGCAGGGCAGCATCGCTGTTGGTCCTGGTGGTGAACGCCGTGGTGATGGCGCCCATCGACACACCGACGAGGAGGGCAGGAAGGGTCGCGGCAAGCGACTGCCACAGAGGCGCGACCCTGAACATCACGACGACGAAGGCAAACACAATCGACACCATCAGGACCCTCGCCCCGATCCACAGCATGTGTCCGTTTACCAGGGCAGGGATACCGATCGGGGTGGCGAGCTTGGCGTGATAGGTCCTTGTCCATTTGACGCCCGCCCTCACCTTCCACGCCCCCTCGCCGGCACCGGCTTGCATGGCAGTGGCGGCGAGCAATCCAGGGGCTAGGAATGTCAGGTAGCTTGCGCCTTCCAGGCCCGTGGGCAGATTGGCGTCGACGAGGGTGCCGAGCCCGACTCCCATCGCCAGTAGGTAGAGGATCGGGTTGAAGAACGAGGAGAAGATCGAACCCCGCCACACCCGGCGATATACCCTCGCCTCGGATTCGGCGACCCGAAGAGCCAGTGGCATTGGCATCAGTCCTCCAGGGTGCGACCAGTCAGGCACAGCGGCGAGCGAACTGCGAGGCGCTCAGCAAGCATGGTCATCCGTCGTGGTGGTATCAGTCCTCAAGGGTGCGACCAGTGAGTTTGAGAAACACATCCTCGAGCGTGGAGCGGCGGACGAGCACCGTTTCCGGATCGAGGCCCTCTGCGTGAGTCTTCTCCACCGTTGCGTCTGCGTCATCGGTATAGAGCAAGGCCCGATCCGCCAGCACCTCGACCCGGGGCGCCAGTCCGTCGAGGCGATCGGCGATCTCCTCGAGGACGCCGACCGGGAAGCGCAGCTCGACGACCTCGGGCCGGCTGTGTTGCTCGATGAGCAACCGCGGCGAGCCCTCACCGACGATCTTGCCCTTGTCCATGATGACCAGCCGGTCGCAGAGTTGTTCGGCTTCGTCCATGTAGTGGGTGGTGATGAGCAGGGTGACCCCTTGCTGCTTGAGGCGGTAGAGGCGGTCCCACAGCACATGGCGGGCCTGCGGATCCAGACCGGTGGTTGGCTCGTCGAGGATCAGCATCTCCGGCTCGTTGATCAAGCCCCTGGCGATGGTGAGGCGCCGCTTCATGCCCCCGGACAGTGCCTCCACCTTGGCGTCGGCCTTTTCGGTGAGCTGAGCGAAGTCCAGGAGCTCCTTGATGCGTTCGTCGATCACCGGCTTTTTGAGCCCGAAGTAGCGCCCGTACATGAAGAGGTTCTCGGTAACGGTGAGTTCCTGATCCAGGTTGTCCTCCTGAGGAACCACGCCGAGCTTGGACCGCAGCTCTGGGCCCTCGGTTCTCGGGTCGAGGCCCAGCACGGAGAGTTCCCCTGCGGTGATCGGGCTGACCGCCCCGATCATCCGCATCGCGCTGGTCTTACCTGCGCCGTTCGGACCAAGGAATCCGAACGACTCACCGGGGTCGACGTGGAAGTCGATCCCGTCGACGGCGATGGTGCCGTTGAAGTGTTTGGTGAGTCCGGTGGCGGTGATCAACGGAGCAGGCATCAACGACACAGGCTACAGGGCACGATGCCGGGACCAGCTGCCCTAGCCTGCCTGCGATGGAGGTCCACGACCACGTTGTCTACACCATCGGCAACACACCGATGGTGCGGCTCGGCCGCATCCATTCGGACGGCAACCTCGTCGCCAAGCTCGAGTATCTGAACCCCGGCGGCTCGTCGAAGGACCGGATCGCGGCAGCGATGATCGAGCGGGCGGAGCGCAAGGGGTGGCTGAAGCCAGGCGGGACGATCATCGAACCTACCTCGGGGAACACCGGCGTCGCCCTGGCGATGGCGGCTTCGCTCAGGGGGTACAAGCTGATCGCGGTGATTGGCGACAAACAGTCGGTGGACAAAGTGGACCTGCTGCGCGCCTACGGAGCCGAGGTGGTCGTGTGCCCTTCGGACGTGCCGCCGGACGATCCCCGTTCATACTATTCGGTGTCCCGCCGCCTCTTCGCTGAGGTGCCGGGCGCCTACATCCCCGACCAGTATTCGAACCCGGCAAACCCGCAGGCGCAGTACGACACCACCGGCCCCGAGATCTGGCGCCAGACCGACGGTGGGGTGGGGGTGTTCGCTTGCGGCATCGGCACCGGAGGTACGATCAGCGGCGTCGGCCGTTATCTGAAGGAGCAGAATCCCGAGGTGACGATTGTCGGCATCGACCCTGAGGGGTCGATCTACACCGCTGCATCCGATGACGAGGTGACCGGCTACCTCACCGAGGGCGTCGGCGAGGACTTCTGGCCGGAGAGCTTCGATCCGAACATCGTCGACGCATACGAGACGGTCGCCGACGACGAAGCGTTTGCCATGACCCGACGCCTCGCCGACGAGGAGGCGGTTTTGGTCGGTGGTTCGGGCGGGATGGCCGTGGTCGGAGCCCTCCGAGTGGCCAAGGACCGACCAGATGACCTCGTCGTGGTGCTGCTCCCCGACTCGGGCAGGAACTACCTGACCAAGATCTTCAACGACGACTGGATGCGAGAAAAGGGATTCTTGGAGTGATCAGTTGCCAGTTACCAGCTCCGAGTCCGAATCTGGTAACTGGTAACTGGTAACTGGTAACTCTCAAGCCCTCTCCAGGGCTTGAGACAAGTCTTCCACCAGGTCAATGGCATCTTCGAGGCCGACCGATAGCCGGACCATGCTGTCGGTGATGCCGACCCTGGCTCGCTCCTCTTCGCCTACATCGGCGTGCGTCATCGTGGCCGGGTGGGTCACAAGCGATTCGACGGAGCCGAGGTTCTCGGCAAGGGCCCACAGGTCGAGCGTCTCCATCAGCCGCTTTCCCGCCGCAACTCCGCCCACCACCTCGAACCAGATCATGGCGCCGAAGCCGGAGGCCTGGCGTGTGGCGAGATCATGCTGAGGAAAGGACTCCAGCCCCGGATATTGCACCACGGTGACCTTGGGATGGGCCTCGAGGAACCGGGCGATCTGGAGGGCGTTGTCAGACTGGCGGTCCATCCGCTCCGATAGCGTCTTTACGCCTTGAAGCGTCAGCCAGGCGACCTGGGGCGACATGATGGTTCCTGTGGCATTCTGGATGTACGCAACCTGCTCGTGGAGCTCGGCGGTCGCCGACACCACCGACCCGCCGACGGTGGCGTTGTGGCCATCGAGGTATTTCGTCGTGGAGTGGATCGACAGGTCGGCGCCGAGATCGAACGGTCGCTGGTAGTAGGGGGTCAGGAATGTGTTGTCCACCGCATGCGGAATCCGGTGGGCGTTGGCGATTTCTGACACTGCGGCGATGTCGGTGTATTTGAGGGTCGGGTTTGCCGGGGTTTCGGTCAGGATGAGTCTGGTGTCATCTCGCACCGCGGCGGCGACGGCGTCTGGATCTGCGGTGTCGACAAAGGAAAACTCGACCCCGAACCGGGAGAAAACGGTGGTGGCGAGGCGGTAGGTCCCACCGTAGGCGACGTCGGAGACCACGGCGTGATGGCCGGCGTTGAGAAAGGTGAGGAACACCGCGTTGATCGCGGCCATCCCAGAGGCGAAGGCCGCAGCGTCGTTTCCGCCCTCGAGGATTGCGATTTTTTCCTCCCATGCACGCACGGTCGGGTTCGCCGAGCGCGAGTAGGAGTACCCGGTCGCCATGTAGTCGTCGATCGACGGCTGAACAAAGGTGGTCGATTGATGGATCGGGGTCAGGATGCTGCCGGTGGTCGGATCCGGTCTCACTCCCGCGTGGATCTGCTTGGTGCGAAAACGCATGCCCTCGGCTTCTTCGTTCTCTCCAATCTACCGGGGTCAGGTCAGCCAGCGAAGAACGCGGGCAGTACCCCATCGATGCCGAGCAGGAAAAGGCCACCGATGACGATGCTCATCGCCGCCGTTGCTACGCCCATGGTGAGCTGCACCCGCCGCCCCTTGGACGCGGCGGCGAGCCCGAAGGCCGATGCCATCGTGATTGCCGAATTGGCAACCACCAGACCGGCCACGAAGGCGACCAGCACGGCGAGACCGGCGGCGATGCCACCGGCGGTTGCTGCCGCCAGGAAGACGATGACCTGGGTTGGTGTCTCGGCGCCGATCCCATGCAGAGCCCCGATGCCGACCGAAGAGACATTCGAGTAGTCACCGTGACCCGAGTGAGCGTGCTCGTGCCGGTGGGTCGGCGCTGCAATGCGGCTTCCTCCCCGCGCTGCCGGGTCGGTGTCACCGTGGTGGGCCTCGGCGATGGCGGCGTGGTCGTGAGAGTGCCTTGTGCCGATTCCGCCAATCATCCGCCGAGTGGTCTCGAAAAGGATTATCCACCGGCTCCTGGCTCGAAAATCACCGCGCTCCTGAAAGAGTGTGATGGCGACTGCGGTTCCCAGAACAATCAATGTGATCCCGACGAGTCTGCCCATTGCCGCGTCGAGCCAGCCGGGGATGGCCGAGCCGAGGGCGATCGCGGCGATGCCAAGCACGATGACGACCACCGCATGGCCGAGCACGTACAGGGTGCCCAGGAACATACCCCGTCGTCGCGAATCTTGGGTTGCCGCGATGTCGCTGATCGCAACGATGTGATCCCAGTCGATGCCATGGCGCAGCCCGAGCAGGAGCGCGGCTACGACGAGCCCTACGGTGATTCCGGTGCCGGTGTCCATGCCGTGAGGCTACCGGATGCGAATCCTCTTCGGTCGAGTCCGTACCGCGCGCACCGAAAGGTGACCGGTCGTCTCTACAGAAATGGAGCCCATTCTTCCCGCTCTTGCCACTGCGTGGCAGGCCGCTCGGGCCCCGGCTCAGCGGAGTTCTCTGGTCGTTGAGGCTCGGTGGTCGCATCCGCTTCGCCTTCGTTTCCCGCTCTTGGCTACGGCCCGCTCGGGCCACGGCTCCGCACGGGCCTCGTCGAAGAGATCGGATCGCGGGCTACTGCGGAGCCTCTGGTTTCCCGCTCTTGCCGCTGCGTGGCAGGCCGCTCGGGCCCCGGCTCAGCGGAGTTCTCTAGTCGTTGAGGCCCGGCGGTCGCATCCGCTTCGCCTTCGTTTCCCGCTCTTGCCACTGCGTGGCAGGCCGCTCGGGCCACGGCTCAGCGGAGTTCTCTGTTCGTTGAGGCCCGGTGGTCGCATCCGCTTCGCCTTCGTTTCTCGCTCTTGGCTACGGCCCGCTCGTGCCACGGCTCCGCACATGCCCACGGTTTACGGAGAGAGGATCGCGCCCTGTTGCGGAGCCTCAGGCCCGCTGGGCTAGGGATAGGGGTCGCCGGCGAGGAACGCGGCGATGACGGCTGCGGCCTCATCGGTAGGAATCACATATGAACGACCGTCGCTGCCACTGTGGAGCTTCACCGGAAGCGTCGCCCGTTCGATGTCGCCCGAGCGCATGGTCAATCCGGAACGGCCCAGTTCGGCAATGAGCCCGAGGCCGAGCGACTCGTCGGCCGTGATGTTGTCGGCCAGTGTCGGCAGGAATGTCGGCAGGTTGAATGCGCTCGATGGCGAGGTGATCTGGTCGAACAGCCGAACCATGATCTCCTGCTGCCGTTGGGTCCTGGCGATGTCACCGCCGCTTCCGGATTGCCACCTGCCATCCTTGAGGATCTCGGTGTGGCGGGAGCGTGCGTAGGCGACGGCCATTTCTCCATCCAGCTTCTGGCTCCCGGCCTCAACGTTCAGCCCGGACTTGGCGTCTCTGGTTGCGTACGGAAGGTTGATGGTCACCCCACCGAGCGAGTCGACGATGCGGCCGAAGCCGCCGAAGTCGATCTCGATGTAATGGTGGACCGGTATACCGGTCTCCTGCTGCACGGTCTTGATGAGCAGGTCGGGGCCGCCGAACACGAATGCGGCGTTGAGCCGGTTGGTGCCGTTCCCCTCGATGTCGGCCATGAGATCCCTCGGGAGGCTGAGCAGCTGGATTCGCTCTCCGGGAACTATGTGGGCCAGCATGATCACGTCGGTTCGACGCCCGGCAAAGTCGCCGAAATTGTCTTCCCAGTCTTCCGGCAGGTTGGATCGGTCGTCGGTAGCGATCACGAGGAAGTTGATCGGCTCCGGTTCACCACCGGGCGGGACTGGAGCGATCGTCGCCAGGCTGATCAGATCTTCGGACGCGATGCGAGTGATCCGTCCCGCGGTGTTGTTGACGTATGCGATGGCCCCGAACATCGAAAGGACAGCGAGCGCGAGCACGACGAGGAACGCCTTCTTGAAGAACCCCCGACCCTTCCGTCGGGGTTCATCGGGGGGAGGCGGTGCCGCCGTCTTGGGGATGGCGGGGAAGGTGTCGGTGACCGAGGCCATACAGCTCAGGATGCTAGGGAAGGAGCGAGAGTAGAGGCTGTTTTGACTCGCGAGTCGCGAGTCGCGACTCGAAACTGGGGTCCTGGTTCTTTCTCGGACTGCGAGACTGGGAACTAGAGACTGGTATCTTCCCCCTATGAATCTCAGCATCGAATATTGCGCGACTTGAGGGTACAAAGACCGTGCCGTGAGCATGGTTGATCAACTGCTCGGAGAATTCGAGCACGACCTCGGCAGCGTCACGCTGATCCCGTCTACGGGCGGTGTCTACGAGGTGATCGTTGGCGACGAGCTTGTCTACTCGAAGAAAGAGACCGGCAGACACGCCGAGTACACCGAAGTCGCCGAACCAGTCCGAGCCCTCGTAGCCGCCAGCTAGCCGCTAGAGGCTCCGCACGAGGGCGCGATCCGATCTTTGCGACGAGGACCGCGCGGAGCCGTGGCCCGAGCGGCCCGTAGCCAGGAGCGGGAAAAATGGTGCTCCGCAGGCAAGAGGGCGCGATCCGGTCTCTGTCACCGTGGGCGTATGCGGAGCCGTGGCCCGCGCGGCCCGCCGCATCTATCGCTCTTAGTCCACCCAGTACGGTCGGGTCCGTTCGACCTCGACCTCGACACCGTCGACGAACGTGCCAAGCACCCTTGTCTGCCGCAGTTCGTCGGGCGTCACCTCGACCGGATTGCGGTCGACGACGATCAGGTCAGCCGGGGATCCGGTGGCGAGTGGCGCGGGTTCCTGCAAGGCGGTCGCCTGGGTAAAGAGCCCGAGAGCGGCCGCCGGCTCCAGACCCTCCTCGACAACGATTCCAGCGCGGTCGATCGCCAACGCCATCCCGGCAAACGGGTTGGGGGATTCGACCGGACAGTCTGAACCCCCGGCGAGGGTCGCGCCGGCTCGCTGTAGCGAGCGGAGCGGATAGGTAAAGGGAAGACGATCCGGACCGACCCGATCCTCGAGCCAGTCGACCTCGGAGCCGAGAAACGCAGGTTGCACCGAAGTCACGATTCCCATTCGTCCAATTCTCTCCACATCCGCCGGGTTCAGCACCGAAGCATGTTCGAGCCGTAGCCTTCCGGGCGGGGCTCCCATTCTGATGATCGTCTCGAAGAGATTGAGAACGGTGGTGTTTGCGCGGTCTCCGATGGCATGGATCGCCACCATGCCTCCCGCGTGTAGTGAGGCACTGGCGAGTTCGAGATCATCCGGCGTCAACCGCAGCGTGCCGGTCTCACCAAGGGCATCGGAAAACGGGGCGTCCATCGCCGCGGTGTGACCGCCGAGACTCCCGTCGGCGAAGATCTTGACTCCTGCCCAGCGCAACCGCGGTCCGGCGCGCTCGATGCGCCGCCGGGCTTCGTGAAGGTCGTCTATCGCGTGGGCGATGACGTAGACATGTAGACGGATAGGCAGTTCGTCGGCGGCGGCGGCCAGCGTCTCGACCTCATCACCAAAGCTGGCCCAGGGCCCGTCTCCCAGCCCGAGCATCGCTCCGATCGAGGTGAGGCCGATTCCTGCCAGCAGCGTCATGGCGTCGACCACGTCCCGCGGCGCAGGTTTGAATCCGGCGTTGAGGTGACGCGAAACCAGGTCGATGGCGGTCTCGCGCAGCACGCCGGTGGGGACGCCGTTGTCGTCGCGGTCGATCACACCACCGGTTGGGTCGGCGGTGGTGGCATCGATGCCAGCCTCGACGAGAGCCACCGTGTTGGCAATGGCCACATGGCCGCAGTACCGGTGGACGAGAGTCGGCATAGCACCGGTGGCTCGATCGAGGTCCGCCCTCGTCGGCAGGCGCTGCTCGGCTACCGCGGTGTCGTCGAATCGGGTGGCGATGAGGGCATCGCCCGGTGCAATCCGTGCCGCGGCGGCGCCGAGCACCTCCCTCATCTCGGCGAGATCGACGATGCCGCCGAGTGTTGTCCCGTTCAACGCTGCGGTGTACCCGACGGGATGGAAGTGCGAGTCCCGCAATCCGGGCAGGATGACGGCGCCTTCGTAGCGGTGTTCGGCTTTGGCCTGTGCCCCGAGCTCCGATCGTTCACCGACGGCGACGACGAGGTCATTGTCGATGAGGACCGAGTCGCCCAGCCGTCCGGCGGCCGTTTGGACCGCGGCGGCGCTGATCAGCGTGCTCATCGCAGGCGCTGTGGGACCAACGGGGCGACTCTGTCCGCCAACGGTCGATGTAGGACGTTGTTCGAAGCAAGCACCAACCGGGTTCCGGGGAGCGAGTCGGCACCGAAAGGATCGGTGACCCGTCCACCCGCCTCCCTTACGAGGAGGATCCCTGCAGCTTGGTCCCAAGGTGACACACCGAGTTCCCAATAGCCGTCAAAGCGCCCTGCGGCCACCCACGCCAGATCGAGAGCGGCCGACCCGAAGCGTCGGATCCCGTTCACTACCTCCAGGACCGATCCGACCACTGCGGCGTATTCTGCGGCGTGGTCGCCGTGGTCGTATGCGAAACCGGTGGCCACGATGGCTTGCTCGAGATGTTCGGTCGGGGAAACCTGGATCGCGGCACCATTGAGCTCCGCGCCCGCACCGGCCTCGGCGGTAAAACATTCATCTCGTAGTGGATCCAAAACGACGCCGATCAGCGGTGTAGCACCGTCCCACAGAGCGACACTGACAGATAGGTGTGGGATGCCATTGACGAAGTTCACCGTGCCATCGAGCGGATCGATGAACCAATGGCGGCCGCCGGACTCGATCCCGCCGCCCTCTTCGGCAACGATGCCGTCGTCACCGCGCCCGGCTCGAATGATGTCGACTATCGCCTCTTCTGATGCCCGGTCAATCTTGGTGACGGGGTCAAATCGGCCCTTGTATTCGGCCTCGACGGTGTGGCCGAAGCTGTCGGCGACGATCGCCGCGCCTGCCCGCGCCGCGGCAACCGCGATTTCGAGATCGGTCATAGACCAAAGAGTAGAGGAGGGCTCGCCTCTTCCGCGAAGCGCGAAAGACGCTTAGCTGCGATACAGAGGGGACCGCGGGGGAGTGTGCGATTCTTGGTCTCTCCCGCGGAGCGGGGGAGACGCGTTGCGGCGACAGCGCAACGCAGAGGGGGCTTTGGGGGAGTAGCGATCGGATGAGCTCAATCGCGATCGACAGGCTCCCAAAGCCCCCTCCGCTCGCAGGCTGCGCCTGCTCGCGCCTCCCCCGCGGCGCTGCCGCTTGCGGGAAAGGCAGGTCTTGGCTCGACTCGCGACTCGGAGCTCAAATCCTCTCCCTCACTACGCTCTCCGCGCCATGGCTCCATACATTGCCGTCCTACTGAGTGCGCTGTTGCTGTGGGCCGCCTTTCCACCGCTCGATCTCGGTCCGCTGGCATTTGTCGCCCCGATCCCATTTTTCTGGGCCATTCGACGGGTCGAGCGCGGACCCGATGCCGTTGCTCTCGGCTTTCTGTGGGGGAGCGTTTTCTTCGGCGGGCTGCTGTATTGGATCTCCGTGCTCGGGTTCATCGCCTGGTTGCCGCTCACCATCGCCCTCGGCGCCTACTTCGCTGCCTATGGCTTCATCGTGTGGTCCTTTCGTCTGTGGCCGGCTTGGCGGTGGTGGCTGATCGCCATAGGAGCATGGGTCGGGATGGAGTTCATTCGCGCCCGGTTCCCCTTTGGCGGCTTCCCATGGGGGAACATCGGATACGGCGCGGCCGGGTTTCCCCCATTGCTAGGAACCGTCCAATGGGTTGGGCCCGTGGGCTGGAGCATGCTGGCGATAGCGTTTTCCGCCGGGGTGGTCCTGATGCTCGAGGACCGCGCCCACAACTGGCGTTTTGTCGTTGATCCCGCGGTGGTGATCCTGTTGCTCGCCATCGCCGGAAGCCTCTTCGCCCCAACCGCCGACGGGACACCGATGCGCGTGGCGATCGTCCAGGGAAACTCCCCGTGCCCGATGGTGCATTGCCAGAACGAGAATCTTCGCATCTACGAGTCGCATCTCCGGCTGACCGAGACGATCCCCGATGGGGGTGCCGACCTGGTGGTGTGGGCGGAGAACGCCACAGGGACGCCGTACGAGCCGGGGGGGAACGATGCCGTGCAGGGAGCGATCCTCGAGCAAGCATCGCGGATTGGTGCCTATTTCCTGGTGTCCGGTACGCGGATCGTCGAACCAGACTCGTTCGTGAACGTAAACGTCCTGTACTCGCCTGATGGGATCAAGCTGGGCGAGTATCACAAACGGCACCCCGTTCCGTACGGCGAATACGTGCCGCTTCGCGGCCTGCTGGGCTTCATTCCACAGCTGGACCAGGTGCCACGCGACATGATCTCTGGAACCGAGCCTGTCGTGTTCCAGGTTGGAGAGGATGGCCTTGGCTCGGTGATCTCCTTTGAAGGTGCGTTTGCTCGCAGTATCCAGTCGATCGCTGCCAACGGCGCCCAGATGATGGTCGTCAGCACAAACGAGAGCTCGTTCGGTGAGACCGCCGCTTCCGACCAGCTGATCGACATGACCAGGGTCAATGCTGCTGCCATCGGGCAAGATCTGGTCCATGCCGCAATCACTGGTCGTTCGACGTTCATCACCGCTGACGGATCCGTTGCGGAGAAAAGCGGTCTCTATGAAGAGGCGGTGTTGTTCGGAGACCTTGCAATGCGGTCGGCCGGACCCACGCTGTTCACCCGGTTCCCCCACTGGCCTCTCGCCTTAGCTTTGCTATTCGCTCTCATTGGCCTTTTCTGGCCCGGTGAGGGCGGTATCGAGGATTTGGTCGGACGCCGCCGGGCAGACCGCAAGGAGAACTAGCCGAGCCAGAGGCTCCCCAAAATGGGCGCGATCCGGTCTTGTTTGCTGAGACGCGTTTTGCGGAGCCGTGGCCCGAGCGGCCCGCCGCGAAGCGGCGTGAGCGGGGGAAATGGCGCTCCCCAGAATGGGGCGCGATCCGGTCTTGTTTGCTGAGACGTTTTGCGGAGCCGTGGCCCGAGCGGCCCGCCGCGCAGCGGCGTGAGCGGGGAAAACAGAGGCTCCCCAGAATGGGGCGCGATCCACTCACCGGAAAAATTTGCAATGTCAAGGTAGTGCAAATAAAGTAGGGGTGCTTAACGATTTCGAACCCATTTTCGCGCGGCCCGGCCAAGCCAAGAACCGCGTGTGGGTTTTACAGTCCTTCCGGAGGTCCCCGATGTCCGACATTATGAAAGCCAGTCGCCCACAGGGGCGGTCGCGCCGACCAAAGACCTACGCCACTGGGCGTGTCTGTTCAACCAAGTCTTGTGAGACGGTTCTGTCGCAGTACAACCGCGCGGACT
>PVMK01122620.1_pt1 | contig 53154 bp, 51 predicted proteins | sample 1853481 | NCBI WGS metagenome assembly PVMK01 (sample SAMN08533507, study PRJNA380276) | Marine sediment metagenome, whole genome shotgun sequencing project.
CCAATTGGCTTTCCAATGGGCTGATGATAACCTGGATCTGGATTTATCAATTGGAATTGAACCCCGGAAATTAACAGACTGTTGTATTCTGGTAGATGGTAATACTGCCGGGGGGTTGGGAGCAATTTATGGAGGCATGCATTTTATGGCCTGGTATCCCATCACCCCTGCCACCAGTCTTCCGGAAGCGATGCTGGAATTTGCTCCCAAGCTTAGAATAGACCCCGAGACCGGAAAAAACACCTACGCCATACTTCAGGCTGAGGATGAATTGGCAGCCATTGGCATGTGCATCGGTGCTGGATGGTCGGGTTTAAGATCCTTAACTTCGACCTCAGGTCCTGGACTGAGTTTGATGGGCGAATATACCAGCCTGGCTTATTTTGCCGAGATCCCGGTTGTGATCTGGGTCATACAACGGGTTGGACCCAGTACCGGACTGCCAACCCGAACTGCCCAGGGTGATATCACTTTATCCTATTATCTGGGGCAGGGTGATACAGAACATATCCTGCTCATACCCGGAAATATACGGGAATGTTTTGAGTTTGGCTGGAAAGCTCAGGATCTGGCAGAAAAATATCAAACAGCTGTCTTTGTCCTCTCAGATCTGGACCTGGGGAAGAATCAATGGATGTCTGAACCCTTTGAATATCCTGATACCCCCATTGATAGAGGTAAGGTTCTCTGGGAAGAGGACCTGGAAAAAATAAAGGATGAATGGGGCAGGTATAAAGACCTGGATGGCGATTTTATCCCTTACCGGACTATACCAGGCAACACTCATCCACGGAGCGCCTACTTTGCCAGAGGAACCGGACATGACGACTATGCCAACTACAGTGAGAATCCAGATGATTGGGTAAAAAATCTCACCCGGATAAAAAACAAGATCAAATCCTCGGTGGCAGACCTTCCTGAGCCAGTGATCAATAAACAGCGCGGCTCAAAAACTGGATTGATCGCTTTTGGTTCAACTGATGCAGCTGTCCAGGAAGCCCTGGATTACCTCAAGGCAGATGGCACCAAACTCAATTATCTGCGATTGAGATCTCTGCCGGTCGGCAAAAAGGTGATTGATTTTATTAAGTCGCAGGAAAAAATATATGTTGTTGAAAATAACCGGGACGGCCAGATGCATAAAATCTTATCGCTTGAAATTCCCGACAGGGCAGCAGACCTGGTCTCGTTAGCACTCCTTGATGGACTGCCGCTGAGTGCAGGTTGGATTAAAGGTGCTGTGATGGATGAGGAGAGATCTTAATGGCTGAGAAAACCAAAAAACTCAACGAAATCGGATTATCCAAGGAAGACTATAAGGGCAAACGATCTACATTGTGTTTGGGTTGTGGACATAACGCCATCGTTGCCCAGATGATCGCAGCTTGCTATGAACTTGACATCCCCCCTGAACGCATCCTCAAAGTCAGTGGAATTGGTTGTTCCAGTAAAGCTCCCACTTATTTCTTAGATCGTTCATTTGGATTTAACGGCTTGCACGGGCGCATGCCTTCCCTGGCAACCGGCGCATTATTTGGGGATACATCCCTGATTGGCATCGGTGTCAGCGGAGACGGTGATACCGCCAGCATTGGTATGGGCCAATTCAAACATGTTACCAGGCGTAATCTGCCTCTGCTCTACATTGTCGCCAATAATGGCGTCTATGGTCTCACCAAAGGCCAGTTTTCTGCCACCGCCGAAGAGGGTTTGGCGCTAAAGAAACAAGGTCAGAACCGCTATGTGCCGGTGGATATAGTCTGGGAAGCCATTGCAGGACGAGCGTCTTTTGTGGCCCGGACATTTTCGGGTGACCCCAAGCAGCTGAAGGCTCTTATTAAAGCCGGAATCCTCCACAGAGGAATTGCGGTTATAGATGTGATCAGCCCTTGTGTGACTTTCAATAATTCAGATGAAGCCTTCCACTCCTATGCCTGGGGTAAATCTCATGAGGTTGCTTTGCATGAGCTTTCTTTTGTGCCCCCGGTTAAGGCTATCAAGGTTCAGTACGAAAAAGGAGAAACCCTGGAAGTTCCCCTGTATGATGGGACCCATATCATCCTCAAAAAACTGGCTCAGGATTATGAACCTACAGATCGCGCCCGGGCTTTGACGATGCTGGAAAAAGCCAACGACAGATAATGAATTGATCACCGGGTTGATCTATATCAACCCCAAACAGAAAGCGCTCTTTGATCTTTATAATCTCCCGGAAACAGCGCTTAACCGGCTTCCGGTTGATAAACTCCGCCCCACGCTGGAGTCCCTGGATGAGATCAACCAGATGATGTATTAGGGTTGAGTTAGGAAATAATAAACCTGATAAGGATAAGTTGGGCAGCGTAATTAGCAGATAATTTTACTGGAAACATTTTTTATAGGTTGTGTCTTATCGATCTTGTTGAGGAGGAGCTATGGCTCTCTGGAGACAACCATTGGATAGGGACCGCATCCTGATTACACACGGTATCGTGCATATCATCGATGACCGCTGTAAAGGATGCGGTTTTTGTATTGAGTTTTGCCCCCAGGATGTGCTGGTGCTGTCAAGCCAAACCAATGCCAAGGGATATCATCCACCGGAAATCATACCTGAGACAATTTGCGTTAACTGCGGATTATGTGCCCTTTTATGCCCGGATTTTGCCATTTACATTGAAGACGGAGGGACTCATGCTCCAGACCTGGTGCAACCCATCCAGCGCAGTGAGGAGAAAGCATGAATCAAGAACGAGGTAGGCTTACAGGGGAACATTTTATGCTTGGAGATCATGCCTGTGCGGAAGGAGCGATTTTAGCAGGCTGCCGCTTTTTTGCTGGATACCCCATCACTCCGGCAACCGAAATTGCCGAACGCATGTCTGTGCGCCTTCCCCAGGTGGCGGGAAATTATATGCAGATGGAGGATGAACTGGCATCAATGAATGCTGTGTTGGGGGCATCCTGGGCAGGGGTCAAGTCCATGACAGCAACCAGCGGTCCTGGCTTTTCCCTGATGATGGAAAATCTTGGCCTGGGAATTATGCTTGAAACTCCTTGTGTGCTGGTCAATGTGCAGCGGGGGGGACCATCCACGGGATTACCAACTCTGGTTGGCCAGCAGGATATGATGCAGGCTCGCTGGGGATCCCACGGTGACTACGAGATCATTGCACTCTGCCCCAGTTCTCCCCAGGAGCTTTTTGATCTGACACTGAGGGCTTTTAACCTTTCTGAAAAATACCGAACACCGGTATTGGTTATGACAGACGCCGAGGTGGGACACATGACGGAAAAAGTGGTTATTCCTCCGGTGGAAGAGGTTGAGATCATTAACCGCCCCCAGGTTTTGAAAGGAGAGCAGGAACCGGATCGTTTTAGAATTTACCGCTCTGGACCAAAAGGAGATCCTGGTTATATATCTCCCATGGTTAAAGCAGGGGATGGCTACAGGATCCATGTTACAGGATTGACCCACGATGAGCGGGGTTACCCGGCCATGAATGCCGAAGCCAACCAATGGAATGTCGCCCGTTTGATGGACAAGATCAACGCCAATCGTAAAGACATCATCCAGGTTGAGAAAGAAAAACTTCGCGGAGCAGATGTGGTGGTGGTTTCATATGGCATATCCGCCCGTACCTCCCTCTGGCCCATTGAACAGGCCAGAAAAGAAGGATTAAAAGTTGGTTATTTGCGCTTGATCACCGTCTGGCCTTTTCCCGAAGATCTGATTTCGAAACTGGCAGAGAAGATCGCTGCATTTATTGTCCCGGAGATCAATATGGGACAGATCACCAGAGAAGTCGAGCGTTGTGTTAGTGGGAAAACAAAGGGTGATCGGTGTTCATAAGCCCGGGGGAGATATATTGGATCCCCGGGATGTCCTGGAAGCCATCCGGAAAGGGGCGGCAGAAAGACAGCCGGCTTGATCAACAAGCTGGATAATACAAGGTCCCGGGAGGGATGAGTATGACAGTTGAAAGAACTAATAAAAAAAAGAAAACACGCATCATGACTTACGAGTCAGCGTCAGAGGGAGATTGGATCACTGGCCTGCACCCCATGGATGATTTGCTGCGGGGAGAACGACTGCCCCATATCTGGTGCCAGGGGTGCGGCCTGGGAACAGCATTGACATCCTTTATCAGCTCATTGAAGTGGCTGGAAGAGAAACAGGGCTGGGACCTGGACAAAGTTGCTGTTGTATCTGGAATAGGCTGCACCGGCAGAATTGCTGGATATGTCAGGCTGGATTCATTTCATACTACCCACGGTCGGGCAATTCCCTTTGCCACTGGATTAAAAATAGCCAATCCTGATCTGAAGGTAATCGTCATATCAGGCGATGGTGATATCGCCGGTATCGGTGGCAACCATTTTATTCATGCAGCTCGAAGAAACCTGGGTATCACCGTAATATGTGTAAACAACTTCAATTACGGCATGACAGGAGGGCAGGTAAGTCCCACCACGCCCCATGAAGCTCGGGCAGTTACAGCTCAATACGGCAATTATGAATACCCTTTTAACTTGCCTTATCTGGCAGCAGCCAGTGGAGCTTCTTTTGTTGCCCGCTGGACAGCATTACATGCCCGTCAGCTGGATTGGACTTTGAGAAAAGCGCTGACCCATACGGGTTTTAGTTTTGTGGAAATCATTGCTCCATGCTCTACAGCTTATTCTCGCTGGAACCCTGAAGGCAGAGGTCTTGATCCGGAAAATTTGCGCCGGCGTGGTTTGGAAGTGATGAAACATTACCAACTGGTAGGACGGACGGAAAGTAACCTTCATCCTAAAGATGCTCATATCAAGGTAAATGAAAATGGTGAAATAATTGAAATTGTAGAGGGTGAGTTCTTGGCTGAGGAAAGGCCAGATTTCAAGGAAGCTATGGACCAGCGTGTTGTCCTGGCTGAAAAATTCTGGCGGAGGGAAAAATTATCCCTTGACAAACGGGTCGATCTGAAAGTTGAAAGAAGAAAACTTCCGCGAAAAGAAATCCAGCTGGGCGGGTTTGGCGGGCAAGGCATTATGAGTGCCGGTAAGATCATCGGTATGGCTGCTGCTGTATACAATAATCTGGAAGCCTGCTTCACCCAGAGTTATGGACCTGAAGCCAGGGGTGGCGCTGCCGGATCCCAGGTTGTGATCTCCAGCAGCCCCATTCACCATCCCCACTTGACTGAACCAGACAGCATGATCATGATGTCACAGGGAGCATACGATAAATATGTTTCCAGCTTAAAACTGAATGGTGTATTGTTAATCGATAATGAGTTAATCACACTTCCCGAGGATCACCGGAAGGATATTCGAACCCTGGGTATCCCGGCCACCAAAATCGCAGAAAAGGCTGGTAATAACCGGGCTGCAAATACCGTTATGCTGGGGTTCTGGGCTGCAGTTGAGGGCATAGTTGATAAAAAAGCCATGGGGCAAGCCATCGCTGAATCCGTTCCACCCAAAACCGTGGATATCAATCTGGAAGTATTCGAAATTGGTTATCAAAAGGGATTGGAGCTGACGGCGGGTTAGATTTACCGGGAAATCTATGAAAAAAGAGGTCTTGATCCTAGGTACCACACCGGCGGGAATCCAGGCAGCATCTGATCTGGCAGATTTTGGGCTGTTGGTTAACCTGGTGGAATCGGGTCCTTTTATCGGGGAAATATTAGGTGATGTATACCCCCCACATTTAAATAATACCCGGCTGCTGGAAATTCTTAAACATCCCCGGATCAAGGTTTGGACAAATTCTGAAGTCTTGAACCTGGAAAAAGTGGCCGGGGGTTTCCAGGTGGATCTCAACCAGAGTCCCCGTTATATTGACCTGGAAAAGTGCACAGCATGTGGTGATTGCCTGGAAGTTTGCCCGATCACCATTTCAGGAACTGACCTGAAAGCAATTTATTTTGGTGGACAGCCAGATTGTGCTGTGATCGTAAAAGCGGGAGTGTCTCCCTGCTCCAATGCCTGCCCTGCAGGCATTCATGTCCAGGGCTATGTTGCGCTAGTAGGTCAGGGACGTTACCGGGAGGCCTATGATCTGATCCATGATGCTCTGTCTTTCCCCTCTGTTTGCGGAAGGGTTTGTAATCACCTTTGTGAAACTGCCTGCACCCGGGGCCAGCTTGACCAGGCTGTGAATATCATGGCTATAAAACATTATCTGGCTGATTGGGCTTTCGATCATCAAGAAGAAAATAATGGTGATCCGCCACCTGAACGGGAACCTACCGGAAAGAAAGTTGCCATTATTGGAGCGGGACCGGCCGGACTGACTGCGGCACGGGACTTGGCCCGAATGGGTCATGAGGTCAAAATCTTTGATGCCAATCCCGAACCGGGAGGTATGATGCGTGTGGGTATACCTCCCCACCGGGTTTCTCACGAGCAATTGAGCTGGGAAATCGAGGATATCCTGGCAGAGGGAATAGAGCTGAAGCTGAATACCTGGGTGGATGATATTCCCGGACTGATGGACGATGGTTTTGATGCGGTTTTGGCCGCGGCAGGTGCTGTTGTGGCTCTTAAACCAGACATCAAGAACGCTGACCACAAGGATAACTGGCTCAGCCTGGATTTTTTGAAGCGGGTCAGTCTTGGTAAAGGTGATAATTTGACAGGCCGCCGGGTGATCGTCTTAGGAGGGGGAGATGTCGCTCTGGACGCGGCCCGATCAGCCTTGCGATTAGGGGTTGATGAGGTTAAAGTTCTTTGCCGGGGAGTTCGGGCATCGGATCACGAACTTCAGGCAACTCTTGAAGAAGGCATTGAAATTATCAAAGGAAGGGTTTTTAAGGAAATCAGCCTGGATAAAAAGAAAATCGAGGGTGTTCTTTGCCTGGAAGCTGAAGTTGGCGATGTGGTGGATGGTAAGCGCCAGTTTAAAGAGCTGCCGGATACTGAACATCTTGTTCCAGGAGACCTGGTGATCTGGGCCCTGGGTCAGAAGATTGACCCCTCATTTTTACCCCTTGAAAAGGGATTAGTGGGGGATAAGGGCCGTGAAGTTCAGACTGATGATCGGCTGATGACCCCGCTGGAGGGTCTATTTGCAGCGGGAGATTTCCGACTTGGTACCACGACTTTTGTAGTTGATGCAGTTGGAGAAGGCCACCGGGCTGCCCATTCCATCCACAATTATCTATTAGATTTAACTGATGAATATGAAAAAGAGAGCAATCAGGTAATTCTCAGCCAGGAAGAGATGGAATATCGGCTTGATAACATAGATAAAGCCCGTCAGGCCCGAAAATCCATACCAAGTCTGCCTGTAAATGACCGGTTGAATAATTTCCAGCTGGTTGATCTGGCGTTGAGTGAAAAGGGTGCTCTTCAGGAAGCGGGTCGCTGTCTGGCATGTGGTCCCTGCAGTGAATGTATGGCCTGCGTGGAAGTATGTGAGCCCGGTGCTGTGATCCACAACCAAAAAGCTTCTACCTGGTCAATCCATGTCTCCGCAGTGATCGCAGCAGATGATCTCTCTCTGCCCGCATCCCGGCAAGACTTGATAATCATGGCAGCACCTGATCCGCTGGCAGGATCAGCATCTGCTTACCAGGTGATGGAAGAGGACGGCTTTGTTAATAAGGTTCTTACCGATGGATATGAACCATTTTTATCAACTGACAGGGTAGATGAGAAGAAAACAGGATTGATCGTCTGCCAGTGCGGAGGAGAGATTTCTTCCTTAGTGGATACAGCCGGTATCTGCAAAGAAGCCTTATCCTGGCCAGAAATCGATTATGCTGGGGACCTGCCATTTTCTTGCACAGCTGATGGCGCAGCCGTCATCAGAAGAATTGCCCAGGAGAACAACCTGGAAAGAATCATCCTGGCTGCCTGCAGCTGCTGTTCTCTGGATCAGGTTTGCGACAGCTGTACCTACCAGCGTTTGCGCTGCAAAGAAAACCTGGGGGTTTTCAGGTCTTTAACTAGCTCCCTGCCTGTTGAATTTGTTAATATTCGGGAACAGTGTGCCTGGGCCCATCCCCGTAACAAGAAAAAGACCACCGCTGCTGCCCGGATATTGATCCGGACCGCCCTGGCGAGAGTGCCGGGCGGGAAAAATGGCAAACCAGATCCATCTGCTATACCAAACAGTGTTCTGGTCGTAGGTAATGGGGCATCTGCTAAGTACTGTCAAGATTCCCTGGCAAAGCTGGGCTTAGGATCTGATATCGCTGAGGTTATGGCAGGGGAAATTATCAGAGTGGGTGGGCATTACCAGGCGGATTGGCCTGATGGTAGTTACCGGACAGACTGTCTGGTCCTGGCCCCGGGAAGCGTGGCTGAGCTGGATCACATTTCCAAATCTCTTTTCTTGTCCAATCAGGGCCCTGATGTCAGCCCGGCGCATGAGTCTGGATACGGTAGATTACGGTCTGGTAATCTGCTCTCCAGAACTGCCACCTGAGGTCAGCGGAAAAGGAGCCGCAGCCAGAATTAAAGCCTGGATCAGCAAGGTTTCCAGCCGCGTGAACCAACCAGCAGCTGAAGTGGATTCTAAGCGCTGCCGGTCTTGCGGGACCTGCCAGGAGATCTGCGGATATGGAATCCCCGAGATTGTCAAAGTTGGAGAAATCAGTTCAGCTTATATCAACCCCTTATTGTGTTTTGATTGTGGAATTTGTACAGCCCATTGCCCATCCGGGGCTATAATTCCCGGAACTCAACAGGAAATTGAGCTGGAACGCATGCTGGAAAGAATGCTGGTGTGAAATGAGTAAAAAGAAACCGGAAAAAAAGATCATTGTTTTTAGCTGCAATTGGAATGGATTAAGCAGCCTGGAAAGTGCTGGTATAAAGCGTTTGTCTTATTCAGCTGCGGTTTATCCCATCCGGCTGGCCTGCCTGGGGCGCATTACACCAGGAATAATTTTAAAAGCTTTGAGAATGGAGCAGATGGAGTATATCTGGTTGGCTGTTCAGAAGGGGAATGCCAGCATAATTCTGGCAATCTGGCAGCCCGGAGTGTTTATCAAGAAACCAGAGCCATACTGAAATTGCTGGGCTACAGTGAAAACCAGCTCCAGTTTTCCCTTCTCAAAGCCAATGACGGAGAGAGTTTTGTGAGTGATTTAGACCTGATAATGCCAGAAGAAAGAATACTTCAGGGTTGATAATGAATCCATTTAAGGAGATCCTTCAAACCAATCGGGCCTGGTTGTGCCTGGACTGCGGAAAATGCAGTTCTGTCTGTCCGATTACCATCCACCAGGTTGATGGCTATACCAGCCCCCGGCTGCTGGTGGAAACCGCTGTCAGCTCAGGGGAAGATCCTGTTCTGGATGATCCGCTATTGTGGTCCTGTTTAACCTGTCAGCGCTGCAGTGAAATATGTCCCTCCCTGGTGGATTTTTCTTCCTTTATCCAGGATGCCCGTCAAATAGCCCGGAATAAAAACCTCTCCGGGGATTGCACCCACAGCGGGATGATCCAGACCTGGGGCAGATTGATGACGGACCCAAATCTAATCCAGAATCGTCTGGATTGGTTAGGTGATGATCTTCGAACTAGTAAAGATTCTGACACTATATATTTCCCGGGTTGTCTGCCCTATTACCAGGAAGCTTTTGCAGATTTAGGTATTGAAGGAATTGAAATAGCCCGGGCAGCTGTAAAAATCCTTAATCATCTTGGAGTTGAACCTATTCTGCTTGAAAATGAACGCTGCTGTGGACATGACCAATTCTGGCAGGGAGATATGGAAAATTTCCAGAGATTGGCGGAATTAAACCTGGAAATAATTAAAGAATCAGGAGCAAAGAGGATTATCACCACCTGCCCGGAATGCGCCTATACCCTCAAGCATATTTATCCGGAACAGGTTGGAGACCATGGTCTGCAGGTATTGCACCTTGTTGAACTGCTCGATCAATCTGGATTTGCCAGTGAGGGGGGAGCAGAAGCAAGGATTGAAAATGGCTCAGCAACCTATCAGGATCCCTGCCGGTTGGGTAGGTTTTCAGGGATCTATCAGCAGCCCCGGGATTTAATTAGACAATCGGGATATGAGCTGGTTGAAATGGAACACAACCGCCACTCCAGTATTTGCTGCGGTACCAGCTGCTGGTCAACCTGCGGACAGGTAAACAAAAAGATCCAATCAGAGCGGTTATCCGAAGCCAGGTCAACCGGAGCGGATACCCTGATCACCACTTGTATCAAATGCCAGATCCATCTGAAATGCGCCCAGAAGGACCCCCTTCGGGAGGATGAATTGGTTCAGATCAGGGACCTGACTACAATTATTGCTGAAACAATTTGACAACAGGAATAATATTCATTTAGGTTTATCGAAGAAGCAGAAAAAAGGAGGGGTTCTTTGACAGATACTAATATACGCATCGGGGTTTTTGTCTGTGATTGTGGGTCTAATATAGCCGGAACTGTTGACACGGAAGCTCTGCGTGAGTATGCCGCTGGCCTGCCGGGAGTTGTCGCCGCAATTCGCAATAAGTACACCTGTGCTGATCCAGGACAGAAGGAGATCCAGAAGGCGATCCGGGAACATAATCTGAACCGGGTCGTGGTAGCTTCTTGCTCACCCACATCATATGAGGTGATTTTCCGAAATTGCATAACCGGAGCGGGGCTAAATCCCTATTTGTTGGAGATGGCTAATATCCGGGAGCATTGTTCTTGGGTGACCTTGGGAAATGGTCAGGCTGCTACTGAGAAAGCTAAACGGATCCTTAAAGTGGCAGTGGCCAGATCGCGCTGGTTGATTCCCCAGGAAGAGGAGCAGATCCAGGTTACGGATGCTGCTCTTGTGATCGGAGGAGGAGTGGCCGGCATTCAGGCAGCCCTGGACCTGGCAGATTCTGGGCACCAGGTTTACCTGGTGGAACGGCAGCCGAGCATTGGCGGGATCATGGCTCAGCTCGACAAGGTATACCCGGATATAGAATGTAGTATTTGAATTCTTGGACCCAAAATGATGGATGTCGGTCGACATCCCAAGGTCAAATTACTAGCCTACTCAGAAATTGAAGATATATCTGGTTATGTAGGCAATTTTAAGGTCCGGATCCGGAAAAAAGCCCGTTATGTGGACGAAACCCAATGCACATCCTGCGGGGATTGTGTCGAGGTTTGTCCTGTTGTCATTCCGGATGAGTACCAGGTAGGCTTGGGAAGCCGCCGGGCAATATTCCTGCCCTTTCCCCAGGCGGTACCTTCAGCATATATCGTCAACGCCAATGAATGCCTGGGACAAAACCCCATCGCCTGTGGAAAATGCATCGAAGCCTGTGAAAAAGGCTGCATTGATTTTGCCATGGGTGATGAGATCATCCAGGTCGATGTCGCGTGGTTGTGGTGGCTACCGGCATGGATATCTATGATCCCACACCGCTGGATGAATATGGATATTCCAGTTATGAGAATGTTGTTACCAGCCTGGAGTTTGAGAGGTTGATCTGCAGCAGTGGGCCCCTGGAAGGACATTTGAGCCGCCCCAGTGACCTGGCATTTCCCAAAAAAGTTGGTTTCATACAATGTGTGGGATCAAGGACCCAGGATCCAGAGCGGGGCAATCCCTATTGTTCCAATATTTGCTGTATGAATACCATCAAAGCTACTCAATATTTGCATGATACCTATCCAGAAGTGGAATCGACGGTTTTTTATACAGATTTGCGGGCGTTCGGAAAAGGTTTTGAAGAGTTGTTGATGCGCAGTAAAAGTTCCGGAGTAACTTATATCAGGGGATTGCCAGGTGAAATATCTGAAGATCCCGAGACCTGTGACCTGCACCTGCTGGTGGAAAATACCACCAGCAACCGCCTGGAATCGCACATCTTTGATATGTTGGTTTTGGCAGTAGGAGCTGTTCCGGGAAGAAATACAGAGACTATCCGGCAGATGGTCAGTCTTTCAAAATCCCCCAGTGGTTTTTTACGGGAAGCTCATCCCAAACTGCGCCCGGTCGATACACCAACCAAAGGAGTCTTTATCGCTGGCGGCGCAGAGAGTCCCAAAGATGTCAGGGAGAGTGTCACTCAGGCCAGCGCTGCCGCTTCGCGGGCAGCGATCTTGCTCAACAAAGATGAGTTTTCAGTGGATGCCATAACGGCTGTGGTAGAAGAAGATCTTTGTAAACTGTGTGGTATCTGCGCGGATGTCTGCCCTTTTAGTGCCATTACCTGGCAAAAAGGCCAACTGGCTGAGGTTATCACCGCTGCCTGCACCGGTTGTGGAACCTGCGCAGCGGAATGCAAATTTAACGCCATTTCCATGAGACACTTTTCAGACCAGGCCATTTACGCCCAGATTGATGCCATGTTGGAAGAGGATCCCGGTGATAGCATTGTGACCTTTGCTTGCAACTGGTGTTCCTATGCCGGCGCGGATACAGCCGGAGTGGGCCGTATGGCTTATCCCCCCAATGCATTCATCATCCGCACCATGTGCTCCGGCAGAGTGAGTCCGGATTTTGTCTGGTATGCCTTCCGCAAAGGGGCTCCGGTGGTGCTGGTCTCGGGATGTCATTATGTGGACTGTCATTATATTGACGCCAATCGCAGCACTACCCGCCGTCTAGATGGCCTATGGGATGGCATGGAAAAGCTGGGACTGGATCCTTCCCGTTTGCAGCTGGAATGGTGTTCCGCAGCAGAAGGGAATCGCTGGCAGCATATCATGGAACAGTCTGAAGAGAAACGCCTGGAGGTGACCCCTGAAATGATTTCCAGTACCCGGGAGTTATTGAAAGATAGTCGGATTCCCGGTCCTCGCAATCCCCGGCCGAAAGACGAAAACCAACCAGCTGAATTCCAATGCCTGGTTTGCGGCGAATCCTGGGATGTGATCTACAATTCTGACCAGGAAAGAATTTGCCCCTCCTGCCGGTCGAATAGCGTGAGGTGGATAAAAAGACGGAGAACGGGTTAATTACTGTCTTTGCGAGGGTGCGCAGCACGAGCCTACCCTGAGCCCCTCGATTCCACTCCGTTTCACTCGGGACAGGCTAGTCGAAGGATGGCAATCTCCTGACCCATAGATACATTGATATAAGACCGGAGGAAGCTGCGCTTCCGACCGGGATCTGAATACTTAATAATAGTCATAGCTGACTACTTACTACTTACAAATTTTACTAACTATTCCCATAATGAAAAAGCCCGGACTTATTATCCGGGCTTTTTTTGTCTTAAGGTTTATTCATCAGGGCGTTGGTGTTGCTTCAATTGCGGCTTCACCGGTCCAGATGAAGACCCGGGCTTCGCTTTCGCTGCCGGCAGCTTCCCAGATGGAGTTGCCATTTTCGTCCACATCCACTTGACGGACCGTGCTGATGGTCCAGCGGTATATGTGGGGGGAATCATCGTTGGCCCGGAAGGATCCAGGAACAATGAACTTGGTATCGGTTACATAACCCACGAGTTTACGTCCGGTGCCTTCAGTCAGATCCATTACCGAAACCTGATAAGCTTCATTGGCATTGATCAATCCCACAGAAGACCACTGCAAGGTAACCTGGTTGTCGCTCAGTGAAAATACCCCGCCATCCGCAGGCAAAAGAAGATTGGGCGCCGGGTAAGGAGGCGGCGGTGTGGGGGTGGGGGAAGGACCGGGAGTTGCTGCCCGTTCACAAAGAGGGATGATCAGGGTTAAGCCTTCGTAAACTGTGTTGCTGACCATGCCATTGTAGGATTTGATGGCAGCTTCCGGCACATTGTAATTCAGGGAGATGCTGCCGAGTGTGTCGCCTTCTCCAACTTCATAGGCAACCTTGTCGCAGGCCGCCTGGGTACCTTCAATTCCGCTTAATGTTGCAGTTGGGAAGGATGTAGCTGTTGGAGTCGGGTGGGGGATGTATAATTCCTGACCTTCATAGAGTGTATCGCAGGAGGCAGGAATATTATTGAGCAGCACTATCGATTTAATGGATACTTCAAACCTGAAAGCAATGGCCAGGCAGGTATCATTGGGTGCGACGATATAGGTTAATGGTGTTGGGCTGGGCAATGGAGTAGGAGTTACTGTGGGAGGTGCCGGGGTGGTCGTGGGTGTTACGGTGACTGTTTCAGTCAAGGTTGGGGTTATGGTGGTATCCACCATGGCTCCAGTCTGTTGCAGGGCCAGATACACCATTCCTGCGCCAACAGCCAGGAATATTACTACCAGGCCGATTGCAATAGGCAAACCGACGGTAATTTCAGGCATACGTCCGCCGCTGACTACCTGGGCGTCTTTTTTCGCTCCACTAAGACCACTGCCGCAAACCAGGCAGCGCTCAGAATCATCCTTGACGCGTGTGCCGCAGGTGGGGCAGATTCTGTTTGTTTGTGCCATAAGATCACTCTTAGTTGATATTTTTGTCTCTAGACAGCGGCAATTATACCAGAAGCTGGTGGTAAGGATAGTTAAAGAGAAAATACCAGAAATTATCTCAAATTCAAGAGATTTTTAGGTAAAAGGGGAAATTTTGGGGAGATTATTCCTCCCGGTTGAGCAATCTTTTTGCCAATTCCCGCAGGATTTCGCCAGCATTTCCCTGGGGTTGGGCGTTCTCAAGGGCGGTTATTGCCAAATCAGTCAGCCGGTCGGCAGTACTTTGCGCGTAGGCACGTCCCCCTTCTGCTTCGAGCACCTGACCTAATCCTACAGCCGCTTCAGGCGTAATTGGTCCCGCCATCCAGCCTTCATAAAAGGCTTTTTTCTGACCCAATCCAAAGAGCACAGGCAGGGTCTTTTTGCGCACTACCAGGTCCCCGGTGCTGGATTTTCCGATGATTTCCTCGTCTCCCCAGATGCCCAGGATGTCATCCTGGACCTGGAAAGCCAAACCCAGGTAGTGACCAAAATCGCGGTAATTGGATTGGGTTTCAGGGGACACACCAGCACATATAGCGCCAGCCTCCAGGCTGAAAGCCAGCAGGGCGGCGGTTTTTCCCCCTACCATCTGCCAGTATTTTTCCAACTCAACCTCATCCAGGGATTCAAAAGCGATATCCAGATGCTGTCCCTGGGTCAATCTTAAACAGGTGTTATGAAATAACTTTCCTGCCTCAAGGGCTTTCTCTGCGGACAAGGTGTTTTCCAGGTCCGTCAAAGCTATATTTGCCAGGGCGAACATGGTATCTCCGGTATTGATGGCCTGGGCTTGCCCCCAGACTTTCCAGACAGTTGGTCTTCCCCGGCGTATTTCGCCCTGGTCTTCAATATCGTCGTGGATCAGGGAGAAGTTATGTATAAGTTCCACAGCTGCAGCTGCTGGCAAAGCTTTATTCCAATCCTCGCCGGCTGCCTCAGCCGCCAACAGTGCCAACATGGGGCGAATTTGTTTGCCTTCTGCCTTGGGTCCGGCGTTTTCACCGGTCCAGCCCAGCTGGTAAGTGATCATTTCCTGAAGTTCTGGGGTTCCGTGATCTGCAGATAAAGAGACCGCCTGTTTGAGCTGCTCTCGCAGAGCAGGTTTAGCCAAATCAACAAAGGATGAAAATCCGGTGGATTTGCTCATGGGTATTATTCTTTGTGTAAATGGATTTCAGCCAGGGCTTTCAAATCCCCCGCACCAGCCCCGAACATGCTGATCTGAATTTCTCGTTTGATACGATTGATCTCAGCAACCACAGCATCTGCTGAGATTGCGGCAGCTTTCAGGAAAGGACCAGCCAGGCCGCCCATGGAAGCTCCGAGAGCTAATGTTTTGCTTATATCCAGGCCATTTCTTAATCCGCCAGACGCCAGGATAGGCATATCAGGCAGAGTTTCTCTGACTATCTGGATGCTTTCTGCAGTGGGTATTCCCCAATTCACAAAAGTTGAGGCGATCTGGCTCCCATGGTCATTTTCTGCCCGGTGCATTTCCACCTCAGTCCAGGAAGTTCCTCCGGCCCCGGCAACATCTATCGCGGCGACTCCAGCTTCTGCCAACATTTCAGCTGCCTGTCTGGAAATTCCCCAGCCAACCTCTTTGACGATGACAGGAACTTCCAGTTGATGGCAAACTTCACCAATTTTTCCTATCAATCCGCTAAAGCGGGTATCTCCTTCTGCCATGACGGCTTCCATAAGAGGATTCAGATGCAGTATCAGGGCATCAGCATCAACCATGTCAACTGCACTCTGACAGTCAGCTGCGGATAATCCGTAATTGAGCTGGACAGCTCCCAGGTTAGCAAAAAGGGTAATATCCGGGGCAAATTCCCGAATCTGGAAAGTATCAGCAAGTTCAGCTTTTTCAATTGCAGCCCGCTGTGATCCCAATCCCATGGGGATCCCGGTATTCTGGGCGGCCAGGGCCAGGTTCCGGTTGATGTGTCTGGCACCTTCTGTTCCGCCAGTCATGGAGGATATAAAAAGGGGAGCTGAGATCTTCTTTCCGAAAAGGTTCAGATCCAGCTTTATATCTTCCAGATTCAATTCCGGTAGAGCCTGATGAATGAACCGGTAGCGTTCCAACCCGGTGCTTAACCCCGATCGCACATCCTGATCTAAATTAATCCGGATGTGGTCTTCTTTTCTGGCGCTGGTGGAGGGTGTTTGCTTGGGCATAGATATCCTTCGGCTTAAGGTATGGTAACAGTCTGGTACACCCCTGTCAACAAAATCTAGCTTACCCTGCCTGAACCTTGACAACTTGTCCCCTGAGGTTACAATACTCACACATAGATAAACGAAACCAAACTCATAAAAAATTGTTTATTAAGATATCATAGAAGTCATGAAATTGTTCTCAAGGAGGATCCAGAATGGCTGACACATTTGAGCAGGTTAAGACAATTATTGTAGATTTGCTGGCAGTAGATCCAGCCAAAGTGACCAAGGAAGCTCGCTTCCGGGAAGATTTGGAAGCCGATTCCCTCGATCTGGTCGAAATGATCATGGAATTCGAGGATACGTTCGGGGGAGAAATCTCCGATGAGGATGCTCAGAAAATCACCACTGTTGGCGATGCTGTGACTTTCCTGGATGCGAAAATGTAAATAAAATCAGATAACAATACAAAAAGCCTGCCTAATTTCTGGCGGGCTTTTTTGTTTAAATATATTATGTCATCATTAGTGTAACGAGGAATTCATGATAGGATCAAATTTTCTGCACCAATCCTTTTATGATTGAATCCCTACCGATTAAAATCGTCCCGGTTGGCGGAGCCGAACGTCGACCTTCGTCGACGTATTGATTTTCGTTCTAAAAGACGTTATATATCTAATAAAATGGGGGTGTTAATGGGGGTCAAGAAGTTCGCTTTATACATCCATCTCGTTTGGGCAACCTGGGATCGAGAGTATTGGATAACAACAGATATTGAACGTCGGGTCTATCGCAATATTGTTGATCAAATACATCAGCTTGGATGTAAAACTCTTGCAATTAATGGCATGCCCGATCATGTTCATTTGTTTCTTAAATTCTCTACAACTGTCACTATAGCAGAATTAGTGAAAAAAGCTAAAGGTGTTTCTTCTAGATTCATCAACCAACATAGTTTGATTGATGATAATTTTAAGTGGCAGATAGGTTATGGAGCATTTACTGTTAGCAGATGGGATACAGAGAAAGTCATTAAGTATGTAAGGAAACAAAAACAGCATCACAATTTTGGTGATCTGGATATGAGATTGGAAGAAATCTACAATAAATAAAAAAAAGCGTCCCTGAAGAGGGACGCTCAGCATAGCTTGTTCTCCGACTTCAGTCGGAAACTTATTTTTACAACAATTCAGGTATTTCTTCAGGATGCTGGGCAACCTTGACCCCGGCATTTTTCAGGGCTTTGATTTTATCTTCCGCCAATCCTGTGCCCCCCTGGACAATGGCGCCGGCGTGCCCCATACGTTTACCCGGAGGCGCAGTCCGGCCGGCGATGAACGAAACCACTGGTTTGGTGACATGCTGGGAAATATATTCCGCTGCTTGTTCCTCGTCAGTGCCCCCGATTTCTCCGATCAGAACGATCTTCTCGGTCCCTGGATCCTCCTGGAACATTTCCAGAGTATCAATGAAGTTGGTTCCATTCACGGGATCTCCCCCTATACCCACACAAGTTGATACGCCCATACTCAGGTTCTTTAGGGCGTAAAGAACTTCATATGTGAGCGTTCCAGAGCGGGAGACAACGCCGATCTTACCAGGGATGGCTATATTCCCGGGGATAATGCCAACCTTGGCTTCTCCAGGGGTCAGCAAACCCGGGCAGTTGGGCCCAACTAGTCGAACGTCTTTTTGGTCCAGGTAAGTTCTTACACGCATCATATCAGCGACAGGAACACCCTCAGTGATGCAGATGATCAATTCGATACCAGCATCAGCAGCTTCGAACATAGCATCAGCGGCGAAGCGGGCCGGAACAAAGATCACAGAAGTATTGGCACCGGTAGCAATTCGTCCAATTTTTACAGAATCAAATACAGGGATCTTGCCGTTCAAAACCCATTCACCGCCCTTGCCAGGAGTTACACCAGCTACCACCCGGGTTCCATAGGAAAGCATTTTTTCAGTGTGGAATAAACCTTCCTGCCCGGTAATTCCCTGGACTAATAAACGGGTATTCTGATTCACTAAAATACTCATGAATATCTCCCAATATTATTCTTTTCACGCCTTGGCTGCCGCTACTGCAAGTTTGGCAGCTTCCACTAATGTGTCAGCGGTTTCCATCTGGGCATCTTTGAGCAGCTGACGTCCTTCAGTCGCATTGGTTCCAACCAGCCTGACAATCATGGGGACATCGGTCTTGACTTCATCAAGAGCCTCCAGGATTCCTTTGGCAACCAGGTCACAGCGGGTGATACCGCCAAATATGTTAAAAAGAACAGCTTTGACATTGGGGTCTGTGAGAATGATCTCCAGTGCAGCTGCAACCTTTTCCGCGCTCGCCCCTCCGCCAATATCCAGGAAATTGGCCGGCTCACCACCAAATAGCTTGATGATATCCATGGTAGTCATTGCCAGGCCGGCACCATTTACCATGCAGCCAATATCCCCGCCTAATTTAATAAAAGACAAACCGTGCTCACGTGCTTGAATTTCAGCTTCCTGATCAACGTCAAGATCTCTGAGTTCTTCTAAATCAGGATGCCGGAAAAGGGCATTATCGTCAAGGACCATTTTTCCATCGACGGCCAGCAGTTCTCCCTCTCGGGTTACAACCAGGGGGTTTATTTCTGCCAGGGTGGCATCGCTACCGCTGTATGCCTGCCATAAGCCAGAGGCTATTTTCCCAAATGCGCGCCAGTGTTCACGCGGCAGGTCTATGCCTGCTGCCAGATCCCGGGATTGATAACTTTGCAGTCCCATCAGAGGATCTATATGGCATTTGATGATCTTTTCGGGAGTCTTGTGGGCGACCTCTTCAATATCAACGCCGCCGGCTGCAGATGCCATGATCACAGGTTTTCTGGCTGAGCGGTCATTAGTGATGCCCAGGTAAATTTCTGTCTTGATATCTGCTGCTTGATCCACCAACACCATACGGACCGGTAAGCCTTTGATGGTCAGTGCCAGGATTTCTTCAGCATGCTGAGCGGCTTCCTCGGCTGTTTGGGCTACTTTGATACCACCGGCTTTTCCACGTCCGCCAACTAGAACCTGGGATTTTATGACCACAGGTCCATTCAGTTTTTCGGCAATTTTTTGGGCTTCAGCTGGAGTTTTGGCTAGTTCGCCTTTGGGGATGGGGATTCCATATTTTTTGAAGATCTTTTTGGAATAAAACTCATGAAGTTTCATATATCAATCAGCTCCCGGAATCGAATTGGGTGTGAAAATCCAATTGAGCCGAAATTATACCATGTGAAAAAATCCTTTTTAGAGTCCCAAAAAGGAATAGTGATGAGCATCATGTTAAAATAGTGACGAAAAAAGCACGGGTTAATAATTTGGTATATTTGGAGTACCTAGAATGTCGTTTTTACCCAGGCCTGGACCGGCGGAAGCCGGAATAAAAGCAAAATTGACATGATAATCACATATGGCCAGGGCCTGAGAACTCCCGGCTTAACTGCCAGGATATAATGCAGCGTAGACAAAATTCCGGCTCCATAAACCAATCTGTGGAGCTGTTTCCAGCGTTTACCCATCTTTTTAAGGAATATATTCAAGGATGTTATCGATAGTGTCAGCAAAATTAAACCGGTAGTGAATCCGAGCAATATAAATTTGTTGGTCAAGAAATAATTCAGAATTAGATTCCACTGGAAACCATAGTCCAACCAGATGAAGATCAAAAAATGGATTAAGGCATAAAAACCAGCATATAAACCCAATGGCCGGCGAAGTTTATTTACTTGCGGCCAATTGAGAAGCTGTCTTAGGGGCGATACAGCCAGAGATAACAGCAGCAGGGTGATAGCTGTTTTCCCTGTCCGTTGGGTGATTTCCAGGATCGGATTTGCACCAAGATTGACCTGCCAAAAATCCCATAAACCAATTGTTAGAGGCACCAGAGCGCCCGCATGAGAGAGTGGATGGAGTATTGATGCCAGATTCCTTCTATATTTTTTCCAGGGTTTAGAAATATTCTGCGAGATCCATGCCTTCATACAGTGATCCTACCTCTTCTTCATAACCATTAAATTTCAGGCTGGGCCGGCGGGAAATATCTCCGATGCGCCGTTCAGTTGCCTGGGACCAGCGGGGATGATCTACTTCTGGGTTAACATTAGCGAAAAAGCCGTATTCGTTAGGAGCAGATTCCATCCACAGTGATTCCGGCATTTCTTCCACCAGGTCTATTTTTACGATCGATTTTATACTCTTAAAACCATATTTCCAGGGTACTACCAACCGAATAGGAGCGCCGCTCTGGGGCAGCAAATTTTCACCATAAAGACCTGTGGCTATCAGGGTAAGATCGTGATAAGCCTCATCCATGCGCAGTCCTTCAATATATGGCCAGGGATAAAATCGATTGCTTTGGCCGGGAAGCTGCTTGGGATCATAGATGGATTCAAATCGGACATATTTTGCGGCCGAAGTGGGTTTTACATCCTCTAATAGTTTTGCCAGGGGGAATCCCTGCCAGGGAATCACCATGGACCAGCCTTCAACGCAGCGCATTCGATATATGCGTTCTTCGGTGGTATAGCGTCCACGGATCTCTTCCATGGATAAGGTCAGGGGGTTTTCAACCAGGCCGCCGATCTTCACTTCCCAGGGGGAAGTCTGAAAATCTTTTGCCAGCCTGGCAACACCTTCTTTATCGGTGGTGAATTCATAAAAGTTGTTATAGCTGATGACATCATCATAAGGCGTCAGCTCATTTCCTAATTCATCAACCTGACCGGCTGCTGCTGGGGAAGCACCCGTTCCTTCACCTCCAGGGAGTATTTCCTCTCCAGCCAGGAAGGGTTTATTCTGGCAGGCAGCCAGCACAGCGGCACTGGCCCCGGCAACACCCAGCGCTTTCAGAAATTCTTTCCTGGTGGCATAAGTTTTTCTGGGAGTTATTTCGGATCCAAGATTATTTGACATGGCTTCTCCAGACATGATTCTATCCTCAAGTATTCACTTGAGTTAAGATGATTTCACAGGGTAAATTCTTACTTGATTTTCCGGATCAGTGGAAGGGTATAAAAGGGGATTTTTCCCCTTTATTCCTCAGTCTGGAAGGGGCTGGTGAAGTATTGAACCCGGTTGTTCTGGTATCCGTTACCCAGATCCCGCCCTCTGCATCTACTGTTAGACCTGTGGGGAAATTGAGATTAAAGTTTTCCGGACCCTGAGTTCCCCAGGCGGCGATAACCTCTCCCACGGGAGTGAAGACAATTATTCTGGAAAGTTCGGGATCACTGGTATAGACAAAGCCATCAGGGCCGATGCTCAAATAGGGTTTATTGTCGAGTGATTGACCGTACCAGCCTTCCACGTCCCACTGGTTAAGGTAGTTTTGCGCGATCCCGTCAATATCCGGAGAAAATACCTGGATGCGCTGATTCCAGGTGTCGGCAACGTAGAGATTGCCTTCCTGATCCAAAGCCAGGCCGGATGGTTCATCAAATTGAGCCTCACCCAGACCGATTTCACCAAATTCCGAGATAAAATTGCCCATCTCATCAAATATTACAATTCGTTTATTCCCGGTATCAGATACATAAACATGTCCGTTTTCATCAACTGCGACATCTCTTGGTCCCCAGAAGGATTCCGGTGTTTCCATTTGACCGAATTGTCCCCAACTCGTCAGGTATTTCCCGTCAGCTGTGAATTTTTGAATTCTGTGATTCCAGGTATCAGCTATAAAGACATACCCATCGCTGCTAATGGCAATACCCCAGGGTTCATTAAAACTTCCTGGAGGCGCACTGCCTGTATCGGAAGTCCCGTATTCCCCCCAGGAATGGAGCAATTCACCATCCGCTGAAAGATGCAATACCTGGTTGTTGCCAGTGTCCAGCAAGTAAAGAGAGCCATCAGGCGCGATTTCCAGGTTGCGGGGTGAGATCAGATCTAAATGATCCAAGCTGATAGCCGCTTCAAGAGTTAATTCTTTTCCTTCATATGGATCTGAGATGTCAACTATAACCAGATCCAATGAGCCGTAATTCCAGACCCGGGCAGCAACATCTTTGCGGACATACAACTTCATCTGGTCCGCCGGAGTCCAATTCGCAAGACTGATGCTTTTGTTGGTGGCCTGGGCATACTTCTGGTAATCTCGCATCAGCCAGATCCTGAAAATTCCCTCCCTGATATCCGGGTCGCTGAGGGCATTGCCTATTCGTTCCCAGGTCAGGTTGTAATAATCCTGGTTGGGCCAGACAATCCGGTTATAGGTGAATTCATAATAGGCATTTCCTACTACCGGTTCAAGTTTGGCGTAGTTATTATTTCCTACCAGGATCACCGGGGCGTTGCGTAAATTACGGGTGGGATTTTCACCATAATAACGCTGGTTCTCATAATTTCTGAGATACCACCAGTAGGGATAGGTGGTTTCATTATCGAAGGCAACCTCCATAGCCAGGCCATCGCTGGTCCGGTAGGAAAGCTCTTCAATTTGGGCCAGGGCTTCCTTTATTCCTCTGGCGCCATGCGCATAAACAAGGTATTCTGTAGGGTTGTCATAATTTATAAAGGCAGCCTGAACCGCGGCATGTGAAGTGAGAGTAACCAGCACAAGGCAAATCGCCAGGGCAGTAGAGATCCAGACCTGGATGGGTTTCCAGTCCCGTACCAAGGACCAGATCAGATATCCCGTGACTCCAGCGACTACCAGTGCGGATAAGAAATTTCCTGAAGCCCGCAACTGATGGAGATCCTGTCCCTGGAAGGGCGGATTGGAGGAAAGCAGTGAACCAAGGCTGCCAAATATTCCTGCCAGGAATATCAGGATGAGAATTAACACCAGCCAGCCTCGTTTATCTTTGAAGGATTTCCAGTCAAATTTCAACATCATTTGCTGGAAGCCCCAGGCACTCAGAAGGATTAAGGGGAAGGCAATATGTACTGTCAGCCAGGGCATTTTTTCCCCGGCGAGTGGATAAGCGATCAAACTGGTGAGAGCCCAGAATGCCAACAAAGCAAACACAGGAGCTTTGTTCTTAGCTGGCTCTGTCGGGATTTCCTGATCGATCTCTGGGGCAGGTTTCCTCTTAAGTCTTTTAACACCGACGCCAATGAGTGTGGCCAGGCCGCCCAAGGCAGGCAAATATTCATAGATAGGGATTTGTATCAACCAGTAGTAGTACCAGGGCTGGCTTCCCCGTTCAACGGCCTGCTGTCCCAGCCAGTAACCCAGTGAACCCACCAGGCCGGTGAAAAAGCCGGTGCCGTTGGTGAAAATAGTGGTGTAAAAAATGATGAAGGGTATATAAAAAATAGCAGCATTGATCAACCATTCCCGTCGGTTCCATGACAAACCCGCGAAGACTGCGATGGCTGTCAGGACCAGGATGATCGCACCGGTTCTCAGCATCCCGTCGGTAGAATAATCGAGGGAATTGATATTAAGGATATTTGCCGGGAAAGGAGCCAGCTGGGGTAAGACCAGAGTTCCCAGCACCAGCAGGGCGCTGAAAGAAGGCAGCCCTTTAAGTTTTTTCCAGGTGTAGCCAAAAATAGTGGATAACAGTGATCCCAATAATAATAATCCTGCCAGCGCCATGGGGATAGCGGTCATTGGATTTGGTCCGGCCGGTGCCTGGTCCGGGATGGGGAATTCAGGTGTCAAGGTTCCTGCCAGTAAGCCGAGACCCAGGAATAAGCCTGCTCCTATGATCCCTGCCATGAAAAGTCTCTTGATCGAGGGTTTTTCCCATTCATCCTTGATGACATCCATGATGAAAACCAGGCCGAGGAATACCATAGCCTGGGCGGTGTAAATGAAAGCTGTTTCTTTGGTTGCAAAGTGCAGCACGGTTGCCCCAGTCAGCCAGTACAGATATTTGGGAGTGCTGGTTTCCAGATAACGCAGTATGGCCCAGATGGATACTACACCAAATAAAGCTACGAAAGATTCATTGCGAACATAACGGCCATAATAAAGCATAAAGGGTGATATCAAAAACATCAGGGCAGCTGCCAGGGTGCCCCATTTTCCAAGATAACGTCTGTATTTCCAGAGAAACAGGATGGTGATCACACTGGTTATAGCAGCGGGAATCCTGGCAGTATAATCGCTGTCACCTAGCAGGAAATAAATAAAAGCCAGGAAATGAAATTGAAAGGGACCATGGGTGATGGGATCATGGCTGTAGCCCATTCCTTTAAACAGCCTCCAGGCGTAATAGACATGCGAGGTTTCATCGTGGCTTATAACACGGGCTCCCAGGTCATAAAAACGGGACAGGACTGCCAGGATTAAAATGATCCCAAACAGGATCATTTCCCAGGATATGTTGATATTGGAGAGGGCAGCGGTATCCAGCCAGGTTTTGTTGTTTTGTTCAGTGCTCTTTTCCATATTTATCCCTTTTTCCCATTAAAACGCCTAAATCATGGATCTCCTGTTGATTGAGCTCACGCCATTCACCCGGGAGCAGTTCTCCCAGGACCAGATTGGCAATCCTGATCCGGATCAGGCGTGTCACCACCAATCCCGAGATCTCGGCCATTCTTCGAAGCTGGCGTTTTTTACCTTCCTTAAGTATAACCCCCAACCAGGTTCCGTTGGAATCCTTGTGTTCTATCCATACTTTTGCTGGGCTTGTGAGAGTTCCGTCATCGAGGATCAAACCTTTCCGCCAGCCATTTAACTGCTGGTCGCTAGGGTGACTAAGAACCAGCAACCGGTATTCTTTTTCATGCTGATAGCGGGGGTGGGTGAGACGGTTGGTCAACTCACCATCATTTGTCATCAGAATCAGCCCTTCACTGCCGACATCCAATCTGCCGACAGGATAAAGCCGTCCGGGAAGATCGATCAACGATCTGACAGTGGGTCTCGAATCTGGGGAACTTACTGTAGAAAGCACACCCCGGGGTTTGTGCAGCATGATATAGCTGAGTGTTTCCGGAGGTGAGAGTTGTTTTCCGTCAACCAGGATGACATCAAACAGGGGGTCTGCCTGGAATCCTAATGATGCCGGGCTGCCATTCACATGCACCCGGCCCTGCCGGATTAACTCCTCACAGCTGCGTCGGGATCCATAACCGGCTTGAGCAAGGATTTTTTGAAGGCGAGATTTCATCAGTTAGGTGAGATTATTATCAATTGATGTATTGGCTTGAAAGGTTTAACCTTTAAGCACCTTGGGATCGGTTGACTCCTGAATTTCATCAAAATCAAGTGGGGGGAGTTCCTCGGAGGAACCCAGCCCAAAATATTTCAGAAATTCTGTGGTTGTGCTGTAAAGAATTGGTCGACCTGGTCCTTCTGCCCGGCCTACGTCATCTATCAAGCCTTTATTGAGCAGTGTTTTCAACACACCATCACTGTTCACACCCCGGATGGAATCAATCTGAGGTCTGGTAATAGACTGCTGATAGGCAACGATTGAGAGAGTTTCCAGGGCAGCTTGGCTGAGTGTGCTGGTCGTTTCCAGGTTGAGCATATTCTCAAGGACCGAGGCTGCTTCCGGAGCCGAGGTGATCTGCACTTTGTTCTTATGATACTGCAGTCTGATTCCCCGCCCTGCGTAAAGCTGATCCAATTCGTTAAAAGCGTTCTTTATCTCCCGGGGGGATATATCCATCAGGTTGCCAATTTGATTGGCGCTGATTGGCTCAGGTGAGACGAATAAAATCGCTTCTACCAGAGCGGTTAATCCGAGATTTTGTTTTTGATCGGTTTGGGAGGATTTTTCTTCTGTCATGCTATAATTTGCATTTAGAGCAATTTCGGAGGATGTTATTATCCTCTTCAAGGTTAATTTGTCATTTTGAAAGCTGCCATGAGATTATACCATTTTATTAAATTAGGTCTGGTTACCAGTTTGCTGTTCCTGTTTGGAACAGCCTGTTCTTCCCTGTCTCAAACACCCCTGCCTGAAGATATTACGATCCAAATAGAGGTCGATAACGAAACCCTTTCTCTACAGGTCCCGGCTGGCAGCACAGTAGGGGATGTATTGACTAGGGGCGATATCAAGCTTTCAGGCAGTGACCGTACTGAACCTGCCCAGGTGATTTCCCTCCTGGAAGATGGATTGATCCGGGTTATTCGGGTTGAAGAACGCATAGAAACAGAACAGGTGATCATACCATTTGAAGTAATCCGCCAGCCTACCGAGAATTTGCCTAACGGCCAGGAGAAACTGCTCCAGGCAGGAAAAAATGGTTTGAAGGAGATCATATCAATTCGCCTCTTTGAGAACGGAGAGGAAATATCCTTTTATGAGGTAAGCAGCCTGGAATTGGAAGAAACTATAGACGAAATCATCCTGGTGGGGGTGCAGTCCTCGATTGCTCCGCTGGCATTACCCAGCCCGCTGGTTTACCTGTCGAACGGTAATGCCTGGTTGATGGATCAATCCACTGCCAACCGCTATCTGATTGTGCCAACCGGTGACCTTGACGGCAGAGTGTTCAGCCTCTCAGGAGATGGAAATTGGCTGCTGTTCACCCGTACAGAGGAAGATGAAGACGTCATAAACTCACTCTGGACGGTCAATTTATCCTCCCCAGAGGATTCCTTGATTTCACTGGATGTTGAAAATGTGATCCATTATGCGGATTGGTTTCCCGGATCAGAAGAGAAGTTTAGCTATTCCACTGTTGAGCCCCGCCTGTCTGCGCCGGGTTGGCAGGCAAATAACGATCTGATTGTAAGTATCTTCAGTGATAACGGTTGGACATCCCTGGTAAATACTCTCCAAGAAACTAATTACAGTGGAGTGTACGGGTGGTGGGGGACAATTTTTCAGTTCTTCCCTGATGGAGATCTGGCTGCTTATGCGAGTCCGGACCAAATCGGAGTTATTCCTTACGATGAATCAGAAAAACAGGTATTGGTGGAGGTTATTCCCTACCAAACCCAGGGTGATTGGGCCTGGATGCCGGGTCTGAGCATCGGACCTATGGGCAATGTGATCTTTTCAGTTAACCATTCAGCTCCAGAGGGATCACCAGTGGCTGAGGATTCCCCTGTATTTGATCTAATTGCGATTCCATTGACGGGTGGGGGTGTACGAACCATTGTTCAGAATGTGGGTATGTTTGCCTACCCCCTGGCATCTCCAGTGACAGCCAAACCGTCCGGAGAAGCGTCTTATCAGGTCGCTTTCTTGCTGGCAATCTTCCCCGATCAGAGTGCGACAAGCAATTATCGGGTTGCCCTGATGGATCGGGATGGTTCAAATCGACACCTGGTTTTCCCTGCTCAGGATAAGCCGGGTTTGCAGCCATCCAGGGGTTGGGGAGCCTGGTCTCCCAAGCAAGCAGAAGCCAGCGGAACATATCCCCTGGCAGTGATCTATGAAGGCAATATTTGGATCCTGGTACCAGAAATCGGGGATGCCTGGCAGGTAACCGGCGATGGCGGGGTATCGCGATTAGACTGGTAATTAAGGAGAAATGATGAAAATTCTTATTACAGGGGCAGCGGGTTTTTTAGGCTCTCACTTTGTGTGATCGCCTGGTTCAGGAAGGTCATGAAGTTATCGGAATGGATAATTTTATTACCGGCCGCCCGGAGAACCTGGAGCACCTCAATAACCAGAAACTTTTCAGTTTTATTGAGCATGATGTATCCGAGTTTATCGATGTTCCGGGTGGCAGCCTGGATGGTGTGATGCATTTTGCTTCTCCAGCTTCCCCAAATCCCAGCTCTCCCTATGGGTTACGTCAACCTGCCCATTCAGACCATGAAAGCCGGGGCCCTTGGAACATTGAATTCACTGGGCGTTGCCCGGGCATATGACGCAAAATTCCTACTGGCATCAACCAGCGAAATTTATGGAGATCCCCAGGTTCACCCGCAGCCAGAATCCTATTGGGGTCATGTAAATCCCATTGGCGAAAGATCTGTTTACGACGAAGCCAAGAGATTTGCAGAGGCACTGACCCTGGCTTATCATCGTTTTCATGGAATTAATACTAGTATTGTCCGTATATTTAATACTTACGGACCCCGGATGAGATTGGATGACGGCCGGGCAGTTCCAAACTTTCTCAATCAGGCCTTGAGCGGAGAATCCTTGTCTATTTATGGTGATGGATCACAGACGAGGAGTTTTTGCTACGTGGATGATTTGATCGAGGGTATTTATCGTTTGTTCCTATCTAAGGAACACCAACCTGTGAATATAGGCAATCCCACAGAGATGACTATTCTGGAACTGGCAGAAATCATAAACCGGCTGACTGATAATCCTGCCGAGGTTGTAATGCATCCGGATAAAAGAGGAGAGGGGGATCCCCAACGCCGCAGACCGGTTATTACACGGGCACAACAGGTCCTGGATTGGAATCCAAGTATTGATCTTGAAGAAGGATTAACCCGGACCATCCCCTATTTTCAGGAAAACATCTAAAAAACCATGAAATTTAAATCAGTCCTTAATAACCCCCGGGAGCGGAACAGGTTCCTAAAGTTCAGTGTGGTAGGTGCAATTGGAGCGCTGGTAGATTTCAGCTCTTTTCACTTGCTGATGAGTTTACTGGGAATTGAACCGAAATGGGCTCAGGTAGTATCATTCACACTGGCGATTATCAGCAACTTCATCTGGAATCGATTATGGACCTATCCTGATTCCAGATCAAAACCACTAAGAAATCAATTGGTGAGTTTTTTTATTGTTAACCTGGTTGGACTGGGTATCAGGACTCCGATTTTCACCGGTTTGGAAGCCCCTTTCAGGCGGATCTTTGAAGGATTCTCATTCCTGCCAATTGGCTTTATCGATGCTGACAGGCTGGGATATACTTTTGCCCTGGGTGTCGCGGTGGTGGTAGTGATGTTCTGGAACTTCTTGATCAACCGCATCTGGACTTACAACGACGTGGAATAAGAATTTCTTAATATTTCAATTTGTCTTTAGATCTAATTTCCCTATCCGCAGCAGGGATATCTCTTTTCAAATTTCTCCAGGATCTTCCATAATATATCAGGAAGACGGTTTTCAGTCTCAATCTGTATCAGAGTGGGGATTTCTTTATAATAAGCTTCTGCGATGGCTCCGGCGATACAAGCCAGGGTATCGCTGTCACCCCCCAGGGATACTGCTTTTCGGATGGCGCTTGTATAATCCGTAGAATCCATAAAAGCGATGATGCCTTCTGGCACAGATCCCTGGCAGGAAACGTCAAAACTGTAGCCGGGGCGAATCTGATCAATTGTGCGGTCCAGGTCATAGATGAATTCGATTGAGATCCTTTCCCTGATCTGCTCTTTGGATGCTCCCTGCCGGGCAAGCAGGATGGCCAAGGCTACCGCCTGGGCACCCTTAATGCCTTCGGGATGGTCATGAGAAATCACGGCGCTATTTCTGGCTTCACGAAGTACATCCTCTTCAGTATCATGTGCAAATCCAATGGAACTAACGCGCATGGCAGAACCATTTCCCCAACTGTTGTAAGGCCGAATTTCATCCTCTGCGAGCCAGAGCATGAAATTGCCTCCATATCCTGCATTCGGAAAAATCCTGCCCAATGATTTCATCCCCTGTCCGTAATCCCCTCTCTCAAGAATTGCCCGGGCAACTGCCAGGGACATGACTGTATCGTCTGTGAACCGGGAATAATCACTAAAAAGGGGAAAATCCTCGCTTTTCAGGGGATTATGTTCATAAACTGACCCAATGATGTCGCCTGCGATTGCACCGATCATATGATCTTCCTGTTGGATGTGATTATTTGCCACCTTAATAATCCTAGACCAGAAAAGGGGGTTGCGCAAGTGAAAAAGTTTCAGATTGAGTATAATGGAGGCAGAAATCAGGAAATAAGGATCAATTATGGATGAGAAAGAGATCAAAATTCCTCAGAGTGAACCAGAACTTATCACCAAAGTGGGATCCCTCCAGGAATTGCTTGAAAAAGCCTCAGGGGTAAGGGCTATGCTGGATTATGATCAGGAAGATTCTGGACTTGCTGAGAATGTGCCATTTCCTTTTCTGGCGCTGGTGGGGCAGAATCAAATGAAGCTTTCTCTGGTCCTTTCTTTGCTCAATCCTAATCTGGACGGAGTGCTGTTGATCGGTCCGCGCGGAACTGGAAAATCCACCGCAGTTCGCAGTCTGATAAATTTGCTTCCAGATGTGAGACGAAGTTTGTGTTATTACGGCTGCCTGGAGGAAGAGATTGAATCCGGAGGAATTGATGCCGTTTGTCCGGTTTGTGCAAAAAAATACGGGCAGGGTGATCCTCTCTCGCGGCTAGAAAATGTGAGCCTTGTCGAACTGCCACTTAACTCAACCCTGGAAGACGTTGTGGGAGGTTTGGATCCCCAGGCAAAAGCCAATTCACGCCGGCAGCTGAAACGGGGAATTTTATCACGAGCTGACCGCAATTTGCTATATGTCGATGAAGTCAATCTGCTCAATGATCAAATTGTAGATGCCATCCTGGATGCGGCAGCCCAAGGTCAATATACAGTTCGGCGGGGCTCTATGTCAGCCACTTATCGTTCAAATTTCACCTTGATCGGATCCATGAATCCTGAAGAAGGTCACTTACGTCCCCAGATTATGGATAGATTTGGCCTGCGGGTGCTTGTCAAAGGATTGGAAAGTAAAGAGGACCGCCTTGAAGCCTATCAAAGGACCAGAGCATATAAAGAAAGTAACCGGGCTTTTTCTGCTCAATATGCCCCTGCTACCAGAGCATTTAAGGATGAAATCCAGGCCAGCCGTGAACATATCAACCAGGTGGAGCTTTCCGATGAAATTGCCCAGATCGGCCTGGAATTAATCGAGGACCTGGAGCTGGATTCTTTGCGCGCTGAGATCACCTTGTTTGAAGCTGCCCGGGCTCATGCCGCGGCAGATGCCAGGGAGCAAGTAAACTTGGAAGATATCCGTGTAGTCGCTCCAATGGCGCTGCGCCTACGCCGTTCAAGTTTTATTGAGCAGTATATCGCTGATCAGAGTTCTGAAACCGAGCTACTGGAAAAAGCCATCAATAAATTGATCCCTCCTCAGGATTTAGGTCAGGAAGATTAAGTCATGGGAAACTTATCCGTTATCGGTGGGAAAGCCAAAGGATTCAGTTTGCAGTCAGTACCAGGCAGTGGGACCAGGCCGATCATGTCGATGGTCAAAGCTGCTTTGTTTAACATAGTTTCCCCTTATATCCTGGATTCAACCTGGCTGGACCTGTTTGCGGGAACCGGTAGTGTGGGTATAGAAGCCCTCAGCCGGGGGGCAGCTATGGCCCGTTTTGTTGAGAACAAATCGGCTGCTGTTAAAACCATACGGGCAAACCTGGAACACACCGGGTTTATTGAACAGGCTGAGGTCTGGCAGAAGTCCGTTTTTTCAGTTTTGGATAATATGGCAGATAGGCAGTTTGACTTCCTGTTTATCGCTCCCCCCCAATTTAAAGACATTTGGTCTCACGCTTTAAAATCCCTGGATAAGAACCCCGGCTGGATAAAAGATGACAGCTGGATCATTGTCCAGATCGATAAAGTCGAATACCAGGAACTCCAGCTGGATAACCTCAAGCTCTTTGACCGCCGTTCTTACGGCAGTACGGAATTGATATTTTATATGGTGGAAGATGGGGTTGTGAGTTAATAGGGAGGATGCGTGGTCCTCTGGGTGTTAGTGTAAGGTCAAATTCTTTATGTTAGTATCAATTTTTCTGAAACTGTTAGGATCACGCATCCTATAACTTGACCCAAGATCACGCATCCTTATTCTGACTCAGCACTCCACTACCAGTTGATCCACTTCATCGTAATAATACCTGGCTGAAAATGGGGGATCTGCTGATGATTGCTGGATGACCCGCGGCAATAACACAGGCAGATCCTCAACAAGGTCTCTATTCTGGATTTCATTATAGGGTACCCATTCCAGTTCACCTTCCTGGGAGGGAGCGGGGCTCTCCATCCATACAAATCCCTTTCATCACGAATATTCCAATGCCAGTAGGCTCTCCAGTATCGATGGTCACAGTGCCGGCCAGCCAGAGACTCTCAGCCACCAGACCGGTTTCTTCCTGAAGCTCACGCCGGGCGGCAGTGAGGATGTCCTCACCCTTTTCTATGTGTCCGCCAACGCCGTTATAACGGTTGGCCCAAAGGCGCTTGGTAGGTGCTCCCTTTAACAGCAAAACTGATTCCCCACGCGTGAGAAAGATTAACGTGCGGGGAATCAGCTGGTAACGATCCTGGCTTACACCTTGATCAGAGGCGGGCATATCAGTCGGCCAGATCTGAAGTGTCTTCTGCCTGGACATCACCCAATAAATAATTATCTAAAACTGGATCGATCTGCACCGGGTTGATGAATTTATCCACGTAGGGACGGGTATCAGCAATGCCAAGCCGGTCAAATAAGTCTCGGAATTGCTGATCCCAGGCAATGGTGATACAGGCCAGCTGATCTGAAGTGATGCCCCAGATCTTATTCTTAAATTCACCCAATGCCCGTTTGCGGGTTTTGTAATAGAATTGTTCGTCAGTCTGGCCTTCTTTGCGTTCATTAGCGTGGTTTTGATCGAGGTAGGAATAAATATCGTTTTTAAGGTCTTCAGGAAGTTCGTTGTACATGATATTTTGGAAATTGGTGGCCAGGTGGACTTCCAGGGTTTCATATTCAGGGAATTTGCTGAAAGCTGTTTCCGGCAGGGTGGAAGCCCCGTGCTGCACAGCGCCGCCCAAACCATAACTTTCCCGGGAAACCTTTCCCAGATTCTTCAAAAGTTCAAAATCGACTGCGACTTCTTTAATGCTGCCGTCCGGCAGGACCACACCGCCGTGGGAGGTTCCGGTGAGGACACTGATTTTGCTTAATCCAATTACACCGGGGGCAGTTTTCTCCAGGTCAACCTGATAGTTGTCCATGTAAGCCCGCAGTTCTTCCACTGTTGAATTTTCCTCACCGACTTCACCGATTTCTCCCCCTATGGATACGGTAATTCCTGCGGGTTCAAGATCACGGATGTATTTTGTAAAAAAAGTTGTCCACTCAGAGTTTAGTACCTGCTGTTCAACCACACTATCCTTGCTGAGATCCACTAAAGTGGAAGCATCAATGTCAATATTGAAAAATCCAGCTTCCAGGGCTTCTCTGGTGAGATCTTTCAAAGCCTGGATTTCGGGATCCTGGTTATCGTGATACCTGCTGGCGGAAATCTGGTAATGATCTCCCTGGATAAAGACCGGGCCTTTGTATCCAGCAGCGACAGCTCCACCAAGGATATTAGCAGCATATTCAGATGGGCGCTGATCTGTATAGCCGGTTTCGGAGCGGGCAAGTTCTAAGATAAATGCTCCGGCATTGACTTCTCCGGCAATCTGGAAAATGATCCTGGCAGCATAAAAGGTCAAGCTGCGCAGGTTGATGGCGGGAACGGTGAAATTATTAGAGACTTCGCCCCGGCCGCAGGCCAGGTAAAGATCATGAATAGAGCTTGGGTAGACGCCAGCGGCGGCAGCGACCACCCGTACCAGGTAACGGGCGATATACCGCTTGAGTTCATCTTCTCCCAAAACAGCAGCTTTAACGAGATTTTCGATCTTCAGCTGCAGTTTGCCTTCATCAATAATCACTACTTGATCGTTTTCAAAGGTTACAGAACCTTCTAAAAGTTTTAATAATTCAGCTTGTTTTTCCTGATACATGATTTCTCCTAGGTTTTAATTATTCCATGCATAGGACATTATAAACCACCCCCACCCAACGGCAAGGGAGGGGAATATAATTAATGGATAACCTGATGGAACTGCTTATCAGATATCTATTAAAATGAAATTCCAGATGATAATCAATCTTCTTTATCATGTATAATTAATTTGTGGAAATAGTATTCCCAAACAGGAGGAAAAATGACTGATTTTCAGGGACAAATTGAATCCGGACGGGGCAAATTAAAGGAATTGCTCCTCAAGGTTCCCGGATTTAAGGGCTACATAGAAATGGAAGACCGCCGGACAGCAGACAAACTGCTGCGGGATGTTGTCGCAGCCCGCTTCCAGGAAATGGTGGATAAACTTACTGGAATTCAAACTGAATTTGTTGATCGGGGCGATCTGGCTTATCTTGATGACCTTGAAACCATCGTGGTGAAATTACGTACATTTATTGACAGGATCAATCATGCTGCTTACGGGTATACTGGTTTCTTCTCCGCGATAAAGATTGACCCTGAGAGGTTGGACCGCCTGTATGATTATGACCAGGCCTTACTGGATGGAACCGAGATTATGGCAGCAGCCATGGATAGTCTGGCATCAGCGGTGGAAGAAGATCAAATTAAACCTTTGATTGCTGAATTGAAGAACCAGGCCAGCGAAATGGTCAAAAAGGCTGATCAAAGAAAAGAAGAGGTTACCAGAGAGGACGAGGTCCCGGGTGATGACCTGATTCCCAGTGAATAATCAGCTTAATAACTAAAGAGGAGAAAACCCGATGGCTAGGATTTTTGACGTAATTGAATACCCAAATGAGATGGCGGATGAGTTAATCCACCGCTTTCCGGAAGGGGAATCCGGGGATTTCAGGATTGGTTCCCAAGTAATCGTCCGGGAATCTCAAACAGCAGTCTTTTTTAGAGATGGAAAAGCCCTGGATAGTTTTGGTCCGGGCAGGCATACAATCACTACTGCCAATATCCCGCTGCTGATTGACCTGGTTAAAAAAGCATTTGATGATAAAACTCCCTTCCCGGCAGAGGTGTATTTTGTTTCCCGACGGGAATTCCCCGATGAGAAATGGGGCACACCACAGCCTATTATTGTCCGTAACCCGGGCATGGGTCTGGGTGTTGCCTTGCTGAAAGGGTTTGGCACTTACGGCTATCAGATCGCAGAACCCCACCAGTTTGTAACCCAACTGGTTGGAGCCCAGGGTATTTTCCGCACTGCCGATATTGAAACCCGGCTGCGCCATATTCTGCTGACTACGTTGACAGATTTATTGGGTGAAACAGCCAAGGAAAATGATGTTACAGACCTGATTGGCATGCTGAGTGAGATCAGTGCTGCGGTAAGGGCCAAGGCTAGCGACCAGTTCAAAGCTCTCGGCCTGGAACTAAAAACCTTCCTGATCGCCAATCTGCGCCCTTCCGAACAGTCCATCACGGAGCTGCGCAATATGGGTGTGCTGGATTTGGAAACCTATACCCGACTGCAGGCAGCTGATGCGCTGCTGGAAGCTGCCCAGAACCCCAGCGGCGGAGCAGGTTTGACAGCTGGCATCGGCGCTGGAATGGGTATTGGAAATATCCTCAATCAGTCCTTGCAGGGAATGGTTGGAGGAGGTGCGGCAGCAGCTACCGGCGTTGCAATGCCTGAGGTGATGAGCCCGGCTGAAGCCGCTCAATTCCTGAAAGTTTCTGAGGAAGATGTGCTGGCAGCCCTGAAAGCAGGTGACCTGAAGGGTAAAAAACTCGGTAAAGCTTTCCGGATCAGCAAAGATGCCTTGATGTCTTTCCTGAACGATTAGTTTTAGATTCCTGCATACAAATAAACAGCCTGGTTTATTCAAACCAGGCTGTTTATTGTTTGATGAGGAAATGAGGGACTTGGTCCTTATAGATTAAAGGATAGATTCCAATCCCAGGTGGTCCTGAATAGTTTTTCGAACTGTGGGTGTGAGTGAATTCTCTCCCTTGGCTTCTTTGCGGATCAGTTTTTTCAGCTGGCGGGCATGCAGGGTTGGGTATGGTGCGTTGTTTGCTTCAACAACAGCTTTTTCATCTGAAAAAACAAGGGCAGCCTGTATTTCAGGAAACTCCAGCCCAGGGATCTTGCCCAGGGCTTTATGGATCCGTTTAATTCCTGATGAGATCTCTTTTTCAGGGCTACCGATGCTATCCTGGGCAAAAAATCGCATATAAAAATTCCCACCGGTTTTTTTCCAGCGGCCTCTTTTTTCGTTGTAACTGATTTTTCCTTTCTGGGGGTAGGGCAGCAGCATCCAGAGACCAGCCGGTCCAACCAGCAGATGAGAAACAGGGCTCTGGTAATGATAAAGGGCATATTGGTCGTCCAAGCCTTTTAATGCAGCGTCCAGTTCTTCGTCTGGTCGGGGAGAGCGGCCAAACCGGTTGGCGTAATAAATACCGACCTGGGAAAGCGTAAATCCTACAACGAGAGCAAGCAGCGAATAGGCCATTTGCTCCTGGTATTGAAAGCTGATATACATACCAACAGCCAGGATCACGATTGAAATGATACCGCTGTACTTGCCGATCCGGTTGTTGCGGGTTACCAATTTTTCATTCCGAACAATGATCATTTAATAGATCCTCCTCAAACTCCTTCTCAGGCGAGTTGATTTTGAATGGCTTCCTTCAAACTGGGCAATAACTTGGCATCGATAGCCCGTTTTGCCGCTTTGAGTGAATTTACAATCGCAAAGGCGTCTGACCGGCCGTGTCCCACAAATACCAACCCGTCAATGCCCAGCAGGGGAGCAGCACCGATCTGGCGGGGATCAAGCAGTTTGCGAAGGTTTTTAAACGCAGGCATCGCCAATCCAGCTCCGATTTTGGTGCGCAGACTTGCATTCAGTTCTTCTTTCATGACATCCAGCAACAGCCTGGAAACGGATTCACTGGTTTTGATGAGCACATTGCCTGTAAAACCATCGCTGACCACCACATCGGCATCACCGCCGAAGAGTTCTTTGGGCTCAGCATTGCCAATAAAGTTCAGGGAACTTTCTTTGAAGAGCGGGAAAGCTTCCTTGACCAGCTGGTTGCCTTTGCCTTCCTCTTCACCATTGGAAAGCAGGGCTACCCGGGGGTTTTTAATCCCCAGCATCTTCTCGGCATAAATGGATCCCATGATCCCAAACTGGAGCAAGTAAAGCGGTTTGCAGTCCACGTTAGCCCCAATGTCAACGGCGACCGCAAATCCATTTCGAGTAGGCATTACTGTTGTCAGGGCAGGGCGTTTTACGCCCGGAATGCGACCCAGGCGGAACAAACCATTGGCCATGGCGCCGCCTGTATTACCAGCAGTGACAAAAGCTTCTGCCCGTCCTTCCTTAACCAGGTCCATACCGACGGCCATAGAATTATCGGATTTCCGGCGGGCGCTGCGGGCTGGCTTGTCGCCCATTTCCAGAATTTCCGGGGCATGGATCAATTCAACCCGGGGATCACGGGGTTGGTTCTCTAAAAGGGGGCGAATTCTTTCTTCCTGTCCAACCAGGAGGATTTTTGTATCTAACAATTCAGCAGCTTGAAAGGCTCCTTCCACTTCTGGAAGGGGAAAATTATCGCTGCCCATAGCATCGAGGGCGATTGGCATGGCTGCTCTCCTTACGATGATCTTATTTGTCTTGACAATGGTCTCTGGAAGATTATAATACCACTGCCACCCAGTGGAGAGAAGGAATACTGGGTGGAGGAGAATTGCGCTGGTGCTGGAACTGGCAGACAGGTATGGTTGAGGGCCATATGCCCCTAGGGCGTGCGGGTTCGATTCCCGCCCAGCGCACAAAAAAATCGCCCCCCGGCGATTTTTTGATTCTATGTAGAGGATGATTTACTTCGGTGATCAGAAACGGATTCTCATGTACAATTATTGTTATTGATAGTCCATTAGCTTCACAAATACGACGTCCAGTCGGAGGAGGAGATCATGTCGGGATTAACAGAGAAGATTGCCAATGCCAACGGTTTCTATATCGATGCTTTACCAGCTAATCAGCGTGGAGAGTTGACACCGGACCAGGCAAGATCTCTTATTTCAAAACTGTTCGGTCCACTGATCTTGATCCTAATCCCTGTGGTTCTGCTTATTGTCCAACTTCAACGAACAGGTTATGTTAGCGGGTTCTCGTTGACGGAACCAATTCTGGTGATTTTTCAACAAATGACAACTTCAGCTAAGGCATTCCTGGGAATAATGACCGCCCTTGGTCTCTGGGGTTTAGTGCTGCTGATCCTGCTGTTGCTTGATATTTACGGCGGGCAGGTAGGTTTGATCGAAGGAATGGGATACAGGAAAATGACCACCTCAACAGATGATGATGGATCAAAAACCACCCGAATGTATTATGTGATCGCAGACAAGAAATTTTCAGTCCAACGGGGTGGTTTTATGGTTTTTGTAGATGGCGGGCAGTACAAGGCTTATTTCACACCCCGGAGGAAAATCCTGGTGAACCTGGAAGCGCTTGGATTGGATCAGTAAATAAGTAAGTAGCAAGTAGAGATAATAAAAAGTAGGGGCGACTCACCTGTCCTGAGCGAAGCCGAAGGAACGAGTCGCCCTTTTTTGTTTTTGGATTGATATTATTATCAACCAGGGATATCTATCCTGGTCCTCCGTCTCTTGTCCTGAGCCCTTCGACTCCCCCTCACTCCATTCGGGGTTCACTCAGGACAGGCAAGACGAAGGATTCGGTTTCCGATCAGATGCCCAGCATCTCCGGTTCCCAGACCTGCCGAAAGAAGGCGCTTTTCCCAGCCATAACGTGATAAGAGGCAGTATCAGCAATGCAAATTGGACACCAATGTCCTCCCTTGAGGATCAGGTTTAAACTGGCAGGAAACTCGTGGCCGGCATGACAGCGCCAGCGCAAAGGAGAGAACCAGTCACTGCGCCCGGGATCCCGGGAAAGCAGCTTTCCTCCCCGGAAGCGGGCTGCCTCGCGGATAGCATTATAGGAGATTTTTTCTCGAGGGTGAATTTCATCATACCCGTGATCCAGCTCAAGTGCTTTTTGTGATGGCCGCTTACAGTCAACGCAGTCCCAACCACCAATCGATCTCCAATTCTGGAGGGATCCGAAATAGGCCTTGATATGGGATTCATAACCCTGTGCCAGCCAGGTCAATGTTCCCCGGGGACCGCGGGCAACTCCCTCAAATTTGCGCCTGACCAGCCGGGGTAAACTGCCCCCCAGCCGGATATACCAGGGAACACTCAAGGCTTGTTCTTCTATATATTCATCAAAGGTCTGATTTCTATAAGGCACAATAGTTTCTAGAAGATCGGAATCAGAGAACCACTGGCCGTGGAAGTTGCGGGTTGCAAACCAATTGGGATCCAGAACCTCCCGGTAATCACTCACGCCAGTCACGCCCAACATCCGTTCAAAGAGTTCCAAATTGGTGAGACGATTGGGTTCACCGCCGCCGATATTGTAAATGTTTCCCCAAAATCCTTCCGGAATAGTTTCTTCACAGACATTGGCCAATAATCTACCTGAGTCGCGGGGTGTGATCCATTCCAGCACACCATCCAGGGTGGTGTGAAAGGTAATGGGATCCAGCGGTTCAGCAGCGGCCATGCGGGCGATACCTGTTTGGCGCAGGGAAACCCAATTGCGCAAGCCTGAGTCGATGATCAACCGCTCAGCGATTGTTTTACTGAGGGCATAGGTATCAAAGGTGCTGATCTTGATAGGGTCACCCACTCGTCCCCAATGGATGGGGACCGGGCGATTACCGGTCTGAGCCACTGTGCCGATATATACCAGACGGACACGATCCGGCTCTGGTTGTGCTTTGATGGCCCGGACGATATTTTCAGCTCCTCCGACGTTGACCTTCATGGTCAGTTCGGGCATGGTATCAGCCAACGGGGACACCAGACCGCCGACATGGAGCACATAATCCGCTCCGTTAACTCCCTGGAGCACATCTTCATAACATGTCAGATCTCCCCAGATCACATTCAAACCCCGCTTCTGATAGGGAGCCAAGACCCGGCGGTCTTTACGTGTTGGTAGAGCCAGGGCTGTGACCTGGAAGCGGTCCTTTCGCTGGAGAAGTTCTTGGAGGGCAGCCTGTCCCATATTGCCTGATGCGCCTGTTAAAAAGATTTGTTTTTTACTGGTATTCATATTTTCTCGTCAGAGAGGGCTTTGTTAGGATTGATATGGATTAGTAAATAGTAAGAAGTGAATAGTTAGTGTACTTTTCACAATGATATATATTAAACATTCAACGTTAAACCATCCCCCGGTCCTCTGTCTTCCGTCTTCAGTCAAGGATGAGAGTATAGGATCATATTTGATAGGACTATTATGGGGAAAGAAGCGCTTTGCTTCAACCCTAACACCCCCTGTTATGACAAAACTGATGACAGTTGTCATTTTTAGAGGGTTAGCTTGTGATTAATCTAACCTAATTGGATGGGTTGGAAGATAATTGACGAAATTATGGAATTGAGGTGGGATTGGGAACTGAGAACCAGGGATGGGATCCGAATTGGTTGCGAGGTACTGACTCTCCGTATTTAAGGTACCATTCGAAACCCCCAGTGACTGACATCAGGTATTTCTTGAGCTGAGGACCTATGTATAAAAAATGAGGTAACCAGCGTACTACCAGAGGTACGTTCTGAAGGGCATGCGGATAAATGGTTATTTTCAGAAGCGAATTTTCAGGGTCGATAGCTTTAACCCGCCAGGAGACAAACGAGGTCCTGCCTCCCTTCCTGCCGATTTCCAGGTCATAGCCGACCCCCTCGATCCAGGTTGTGAAACGCCGCTCCATAATCCAGCCGCTGAGATAGTGGATCTCATCCTGGGAATCCGGTCCGGGCCAGACTTGAACAGGATTACTGGCGCAGAAGGGGTGACAGGGTTCGAGATTACCCGGCATGGATATAGCTTGCCAGACCGAATTAGTCGGGGAATTTATCTTACGCGAAACTGATATTGGCCAATGAAAGCCAGGAAAGGGGCCTGTCATTATGCTCTCCGGAATTTTTAGCTATTTGCGGATCTTTCCTTGTACTCCAATACTAGATGAATTGCTCCCAGGAGTGCACCACCATATATCAGGATGGTTGAGGAAATTGAGGAAAATTCATAAGCCGGATTGCCGCCAAATAGGGCATGCAGCGCGGCATGGATCAGAAGAAAAGCGCTGATCCCAATCCTGCTTCGAAAACGGACCTGGTCGTTTTTACTGGCGACCAAAGCGATCAGGCCGGCAAAGAGAGGGATATGGAAGAACAGGAATACCAACATCGCGGTTTCTTCCGCCAGCCAGCTGGTCAGAGGTAAAATCCTCCACTCGTGGTTAAACATAGCATCCAGCTCGTGGGTAAATAATGTTCCCATTCCAAGATAAAAGATGATGTTTTTCATTTCTATTTCCAGGACTATTTTTTAGTGATCATGATTCTGAACAGATTGAGAATATTAAACAAATCCACTCTGCAAAAGTCCTTGACTCAGTTATACCTCGTTTTAAACAATCACAATCTGATCCAGATCCTCTTCAGCAGGAGGATAGGACATGTTAAGGCTTTTCAATTTTTCAATGATGATGGTGGAGATGACCAGATTACGGTACCATTTGCGGTTGGATGGTATGACATACCAGGGGGCTGTATCTGTGCTGGTTTTTCCAAGGGCGGCTTCAAATGCCTCCTGGTATTGATCCCATAATTTACGTTCCTCTAAATCTCCGCTGCTGAACTTCCAGTTCTTGTGGGGTTCGTCCAATCTGGCCTGGAGGCGTTCTTTCTGTTCGTCTTGGTCGATATGTAAATAGAACTTTAATATTGTGGTTCCCTCATCAGTAAGGGTTTTTTCAAAAGCCCGAATATGCTCGTAGCGGCGGGACCAAATTTCTTCGGGGACGAGATTATGAACCCGGACCACAAGAACATCCTCATAATGACTGCGATTGAAAATGACAATTTCACCTTTGCCGGGTGTGTGTTTGTGAACCCGCCACAGGTAATCATGGGCGAGTTCTAACCTGGTAGGGACTTTAAAACCCGCTACTTTTACCCCCTGGGGATTAACGCCCTCAAATACATGCCGGATAGTGCCGTCTTTGCCCCCAGTATCCATGGCTTGAAGCACGATCAGGAGTTTATGTTTCCCTTCAGCATAGAGCAATTCCTGCAGCCCTTCGAGTTCTTGGTTGAGCTGGTGCAGTTTCTTTTTGCCGCCCTTCTTGCTGATCTGGAACATGCTCTTGTCGTAAGGATCCCATTTGCTGAGGTCAACAGCTGCCCCAGGTTTGACCTTATATTTTTCCATGGATGGCTCCTCTATTCGATATCAGTGACGATAGGTGTTATGGAAATCAGTATTGATTCTTCTTAATGATAATAGATATTCTAGATCAAAATCTTAAGGACAAACAGCTCAAACCGCCATCAAGCTTCTGAAATTCAGAAACATCCACTTCTACGGTCAAATAACCGCTTATTTCAATAGTTTTCCGGGCTTTTGGGAAGCCTTTGGGGATCAGCACCCGATTATTAACCCAGATGCAGTTGGCAGCATAAGACTCATCTTTAGTTATTTCAAGTATGTTGAATTTTTGGAATTCTTCATGGGTGACAAATTCACCACAAGCCAGCAGATTATTATGCTCTAAATATGCCACTCCGGTCTTCAAATGCAGGACTTTTTCCAGCTTGATTACCGATCCAGTTAAACCGTAATGCTCAAGGAATTTGATTATTTGCTGAGCTCCTTCCAGATTGGTTCTCTCAGATAAACCGATATAGAAATGGGTTCCTACCATCATAATATCGCCGGCTTCGACAGTTCCGGGATCCTTGACCTGCTCGATTTTCGAATAAAATATGTTCAGAACGCCTTTGATCTCTGCAATCTCTCCTTTACGTGAAGAGGCACCAGGATTAGTTATGATCGCACATTCAGGTGTTAGAAGGGCAACATCTTCTACAAATGTTGAATCCGGATATCGTTCATCTGCTGGCAGGATTAATACCTCAAGTCCGCATACTTCCAGCGCTTTTATATATTCATTGTGCTGTTCCAGTGCTTTCTGATAATCCGGCAGTCCCAGATTGGCGGTCGACAATCCGTTAATAATGCTTTTTCCCGGTGTTCGGACGATTGCTTTCTTGAACAATTCTGCCTCGCTTATTATTGGTTTATAGAGATAATTGTCTGGTTCCAGGCGACCCGTTGATTGTATCTGGCAGCTATTCCTGTTCTCCAGGGTAGCTGAGATCAACTGCCCAACTTAATACTTCTTTAGAGAACTCCGGAATGCCAAGTATGCCTGCTGACCAAATAAAAGTCCGGTCTCTCTCAGGGATTCAGACAACTAAAACCAATTCAGATCGATCAAGGCCAGTACCTAAGGCATTGCTTCCAATATTTTTTTTACTGGAAAAGGATTACCATGACCGGGATAGATCATATGCGCTCCCTGATCGATCAGGAGCTTCCAACTTTCCCACAGCTTATCTAGATCATCTGCAAATATTGGATGATTTGGCCTCAACCGGAATGGAGGAGCATTATGGGTTAGGCATCCCACAAAAGCATCACTAGTTTCTAATAGAAGGCTGATTGATCCAGGGGTATGGCCAGGTGTGTAAATAATCCTACCTGGAATGCCATATTCATCGAGGGATAAACCAGCATCTGTAATGACGAGATCAACAGGGGAACCATCAAAATTGAAGATGGACATTGCCGGCTTCATTATTGTGCGAGTCACCTTACCCCAGGACGTCACAGGCGTGGGCAGGACGGCTTTCCCTGTCTCAAACATCTCCTGGTCATCTTCATGAACGGCAATCTTGGCCCCTGTCAACTCCTTAAGGCTGGCAGCAGCCCCGGCATGATCAGAATGACCATGGGAAAGAATGATTAGCTGGAGCTCTTCTGGTTTGATAGGTATTGATTTGAACCATTTAATTATTTCAGGGACGCTGAAAGCTGGTCCGGTATCAAACATAATGCAACCCTCAGCTTTGATGAGATAGCAGAAATTGATTCCCAATCGTTTTGAGTAAATGGAGACAGACATAGTTACGTCCTCCTATTTATCAGCACCTAAGGCTACAGGTCAGCAAACACACAGGCTAACCGGTTTCTCGTTTGTCCTTCTCAGTCATCTCCCGAACCATGATTATGAATGCTGTTTTTCCATCAGAGTCTATTTGATTTCTTCATTACTACACTGTTTGGGCTGTACCCTTATAACAATGGCCAAGATGGCATACTGGTGAGTTCACCTGGCGGGCCAAAGGAGTGTTGAACAATTTGCCTTTCTACTATTTTCGTCTTGCACAAGACGATCCTTTTCAAGCGTAAAGCAATGCCCGATCAATTGGAGCAGGGGGCAAGTGTTTTCTTAACCAAATATCCTGATATTCCGTAGCAGATGAATACCAAAATTGCCGCAGCGATCAAATCCAAAACGGCATGTTGTTTTGTAAAAAGAGTAGACAGGATCACAATAATCGCTATCCCTATCCACAAGAATCTTTGTTTTGGTTTCCAATTAAACCAAAAAATGGAGATTATCAAAGTTGTATAAGTATGCCCGCTGGGAAGTGCATTATAGGGCTGGTCATTGCCGTAGATAAGAACCACCAATTGACTCAGGAAGTCTTTTTCAACAATTATGGGGCGGACTACATAAGTTGGGAAAAGTATATAAACAGCGTAACTAATTGAAATTGTTAACGACAGGCATAAAGAAAAATGCAGGAATCGTTTATAGTCCATTTTGAATGTTCCCCAAACTAGTGCTCCAACCCACCAGAAAATGCTCAATAAATAGGGGATGGCCCAGATGGGTGACAATTTAATCCTGGAGTCAAATGGCAAATAGGTCGTTATTCCTCCCTGTACATTTTGATTTATTGGAAAATAAATCAATTGTAAAGCTATCAAAAATATTAATATACCAACTCGTTTTTTAACCTGGTTGATATTGTTTAGCAAGATATTTCCTTTCGAGCAGCATAACGGATGAGCTCAGCGGCGCGATACCAAGCGACCACTGGAGCGGGGTTAGGTGACTGTTTGCATCAAGACACCAGTTCAATTACTACTCAATATCGGTTAACATGGTTGTCGCTTCCTTGAGCCTTGTAGCAAAGACCAGGCTTAGAACCATTAGGCCGATCAGCACAAGCAAGGGCAAGGTCATTGACCCGGTTTCCGGGGACTTAAAAATATCCATTCCAAGGATGAAAACGATACCTGAGATTTGACCCATGAGTAAAAGCAGGCCGTTTGATGTGCCTTCTGGTGTTGGATGAGTAAGTTCGGCAGCATATTGGAATCCGACTGGGCCTGCGCTTAACAAGAAGAAACCAAACACAAATGCTGATCCAAGCAGGAGCCAATAGCTTGAGGCAAAGGTAACGCCGACAAGCCCCACGGTTGCTCCTATCACAGCCAAAAACAGATAGGGTGTTCTTTTGCGATAATGGTCCGAGAGTAGGGGGATGACCACGGCACCGATAATTCCCCCCAAGATCATCAAACCTCCTATGTTACCGGCCTGAGTGATTGAGAAACCTCTTGGTCTGACGATATCCTCTATCCAGGTTGTTACCGCGTTGAAAACGCCCAGGCCCACAAAGAAGATCACCAGGAGAAGTAAAAAATCCTTTATTCGCAAGGAATCTTTGAGGCCGTCAAAAACAAGGGAACGCTCTTCCTGATCAGGGCGGCAGGGAGACGTTGGAGGGCGTTCTTTAACGAATGCAAAAAAGACAATTACACCGATCACGGAAACGATTCCGTAGATTAAGAGCATGCCGCTAATTTGAGATTGGATTGTTAGATATGGAGTCAGCACCAATGCCACAATTATGCCCAGGTACATGGCCAGAGATCCAAGGCCCGTGGCGGTGGCTCGCTCTTTGATAGGAAACCAGCGAGCAGCCACAGTAGTCACGGCATTGAGGATGAATGGCTGTCCAATCGCGATACCAATTTGCGCTAGGAGCACATATGTGTAATTGGGTGCCAGGATACCCCGCAACAGGCCGAAGAAACCTGTCAATACGACGCCTATTCCCACAGCGACCCGGATGCCATAGGTGTCTATCACCCAGGAGGCAGGGATCGAGATGACGACATAGACGATCATAAAACTCATAGACAAGAGACCGATGCTGAGATCTGATACTCCGTAATAAATTGCAGCATTGCCCGTGATTGGAGCAAAGGTTATCCACAAGAGTTGATTAATGGCGACAACAAACATGAATGCAAGGAGCACGGCCCATCGATAACCATAGACTTTAAAATCAGTTTGTTCCATTAGATTGAACCTCCTACTAGCAAATTGATTTGTGAATGGATCAATGCTTTAATTAATTGTGGACTCTAGCATCACCAAGTTTTTTTATTATTCACTGAAAGGAAACATCTCCATCCGCTTCAAATAGAAAATATTGCGCTTCATTCCTTCATCACGGTTGGTGGGTCACCTAACGGATGAGCTTCGCGAAGGGCACCTGCTGCCAGGTGGTGTGTTCTTATGATTATAGAACTAAAACCAATAAGGGGCAATAAGGGGGATGATTATCAGTTTCTAGTAAAGAATTAGCAGGCAGGAGCAGCGGGGGTTAGGTTGCCAGTCATGATGCTGGTCAGCGGATCTTTATCCATTCCACGATTTGGGCAAGAATTTCCTTTGGTGGGAAGCTATGCCCACCCTCAAAATCAATGAATGTGACATCATAGCCATGCTTCAGGAGAATATCTCTCGATTTAATCCCCAATCCATATGGTGCTGCTTGATCGTCATTGCCATGGGTTATTAATACACGTAATTCCCTAGCCCTTTGAATGGATTCATCTGTCAGTAAAACCTGATTGGAAGGACCCGCGAAAGGATTGTTTAGAGGAGATAATAGACCAGGACCACTCAAACAAATTAGACCACTAAAAAGATAGTGATACTTCATACCAACAAGATAGGTAAGAACAGCTCCCTGGGAAAATCCCATCAGATATACCTTGTCAATGTTATGCTTTCGGGTCAAATCCAGAACAGCATTCTTTATGTATTTCTCGGACAACTCGGTTGCTTTGCTAATCAACTCATGATCTCCGGTAGGCCACATTGCCCAATCAAACCCTAACTCTCCCTCATTAAGGAGCGCGTATGGAGCCTGGAGAGCAGCATACATAAAGCTTCTATCTGGGAAGTGATCCCAGAGGGTGATTAGAGTCTCAGGATTACCTGCCCCGCCATGAAGTCCCACAACAAGAGGGCAATTTCTCTCCGGCGAATAGTTATCAGGTAGGCTCAGCAGACATTTATGAAATACATTACCTTCGATATAGATCATTTCTCATTGTGCCTTTATTATATTAGCTATACAAATTAGGCAGCCTAACGGAAGAGCTCACCCGCCTTAGACAATTTGATTATACTTGCGCCGCCGCACCACCAGGGTCGGGTGGAGCGGTGGTTAGGTGTAAATCAGGCAAACTAAACTATTCATCAATATCGGATATATGCATTTTTTTTATTCTTCCCATCCTTTATACGCGAGATGCGCTGGGATCGGCGACCTCGTTTGTTCTCGATCTCTCATCCGATCTGCAAGCCATTGGAACCACTCAAACATCGTCTCCCTTTGATGCTCCTTGCGCATCTCTGTGACATACAGCTCTAGCTTCTTCCAAGATACGACGATTGGGCCGCTATATGCATCATCAACCATATCCATCGTAAATTCATGATGAAACACCAGAATCCCAATACTCTCCCACGTGCTCATTACGAGATAGATTAGATTGATTTCTTCACCTACCCTTTCCTCGATTTCTTTCTTCGTCAATCCATCCGGAAGTGACAATATTATCCAGATCCCTTTTACATAGTCACTTGATGTGTATGAATTCAGTAGGTGTTGTGCAGAATCCCTTTTCCGAGATAAACGATATTGTCGGAGTTGGTTTAAACCGAAACCTATTCCGAGTATTACAGCTACCGTTGAAATGATATTAAGAATTAATGAAAGATCGATCATAGGTACCTCATGGAATTTCCGCAAATATGTTTAGTGCCCTAAAGGATTAAATTTACACCTAACTTTAATTATCATTCAAATACAAGATAACAGGACAGGTATTATCCTGCAATAGCTATGATAACTTATCTTATCTCAAGCACTCTTAAAATTGGATAAAAGGTTGTAAGACACTAACGGAAGAGCATACCTGCTAACTCGGGTGAGTTTCCGGTCTTCGGTCTTTAATCACAACTATCCCATGATCCGTCAGTAAAACCTTCACCGTTCAACCTTCCAACCTGCCAACGTTTCTTCCGGTCTTCCGTCTTCGGTCCCACCCTGGCGGTCCAGGTGCAGCGTGGATTAGAGCGGTTGTACCTTTGGAAGAAGGGGCGGATAAAGAAACTTTCAATTTTCCACTTCGTTTTTTATTCTTTTGGTCTATGCCGCTTTTGCAAACAGACATTTGAGATAGGCTCCTTCCGGAAACGAAATGGGATGGTCTAAAGCATGGCCAGTCCGGGCAAGTTCAACGAGCGGGCGCTTAACCTCGGCGGCCGCAAGATGGATCTGTTTGAAAAATTCTTCGGCAGTTACCCGGCTTGAGCAAGAAGCCTGTACCAGGATCCCCTCTTTTTTGAGAACGCTTAACCCTAAAATGGTTAAGCGCCGGTATGAGGCAAGCGCACGATCGACATGCTTATGTTTCTGGGCAAATGCGGGTGGATCGATGATTACCATATCAAAGTGGTGACCCTGTGCTGCCAGACGAGCCAGGACCTCGAAAGCATCTTCCGCGAGGGTAGTATGTACGGAATCCCCCACGGGAGGAACATGCCGATTGTGGGACCAGTTGCGTTTGGCGACGGCCAGCGCCGCGGCACTTGTATCGACACTTACTACGCGCTGCGCCCCTCCTCTGGCAGCATAGACCGAAAAACCACCCGTGTAGGCAAACAAGTTCAGGACCTCTTTTCCGGACGCCAGGTGCTCAACCTTGCTCCGATTGTCGCGTTGGTCGAAGAAGAACCCTGTTTTTTGCCCCTGGATAGGGTCGGCTTCGAACCGGAGGCCGTTCTCCCAGAACATAACTTGACCCTCCAGGGGGGCACCGGAAAGGACCATCCCTTCTTCGAGTCCGAAAAGGTCTTGAGGTTTAGTTGCCAACAGCCGACTGAAACGGAGGATGATCCGGTCTGCGGCAGGAAGCGCGGGTAAAATATCGCGGAGGTGGGGGAGCCAGACGGACGTGTAAAGTTTTATGACGAGAGTGTTTTCGTAGAGATCGAGAGCGAGACCGGGCAAACCATCATTTTCCCCGTGGATAAGCCGGCAGCCGGTCGTTTGTTGAGGGGCAGGTTGAGCGAGGAGCGGGGTGCGCAGGTTACAGGCAGAGGTGATTTTATCCTGGAACCATTCTCGCCCGATGGAGACTGGTTTACCCGCCTGCAAGATCCGCACGCGGATGGGAGAATGGGGATCGAATAAGCCGATTGCCAAAAAGCGACGTTTTTTGTCAAAAATTACGGCAAGGTCACCAGGTTGACCTGCGAAACTTTGTTGGGTAATTGAGCTTTCAAACAGCCAGGGATGACCCTTCTTAATCGCCCGCGCGGCCTCCGACGTGACGCGCAGGGCGATCCGTTTCTCGGCTATTCTTGGAATGTTCGAAAAGAATATCAGACAATTTTTGTTTCGTCCCGAAATGGTCCCTGTTGATATGCTTGGAAAATGGAGCGCTAGCCTAACGGAAGAGCTCAGCTGCGTGTATCCTTGGGTCCGCTGAAGCGTGGGTTAGCCAGAGATAAATCAAATTTCCGTTAGTTTACCTAATTATCAATAATGCAGTCTATTAAAGTATCAACAAAAAGATCCAGGGGACGAAATTCCTCCTTGATCTTGATGAATAAGAACGCTCCAATCAAGTCGAACGCCGGATCAACCCAGATGAAAGTGCCACTGGCACCGGAGTGGCCGTAACTGTCCCTGGAAAACGACTTTGGGTAATTGGGAAACTGGGCGTCGCCTAACAGGAACCAGCCAAATCCCGCGGGTGGGATTGACACCCCATCAACAAGATCTCTGGAAATTCCTGAGACCTGATTGCGGGTCATGGCATCCACCCCTGACATACTTAACAATTGATAATCACCATACTTGCCCTTGTTAAGAAAAGTTTGCAGGAATATTCCCATATCATAGGCTGTGGACCAGAGTGTGCTGGACCCGCTGGTTAAACCCTCATATTCTTCCGGCCAATTATAGGTTGTACCCGGACGAGCTTGGACACACCTCTCGCGATCCAACCCCATTTGAACAAAGGTGGTATTGTGCATGCCAAGTGGTTTAAAGATGCGCTGTTCGGTAAAGTTAGCAAAGGCCTGGCCGCTGACCCGTTCAACCAGCTCTCCCAATAAATGAAATCCACCTCCGCTGTAGACCATTTTGGATCCGGGTTGAAAATCCAGCCCATTTTTTGCAGCGGAATTACTTTCTGCTTCGGTGTTCGGCAAGCCCGAGGTATGGGTCAATAAATGACGGATGGTTATTTTGTCACTGTCAGGACCAGTAAATTCAGGCAGATATTTCTGGAGAGAATCGCCTAATCCAATCTGGCCCTCATCCACTAGGATCATCACCGCTGTTGCGGTGACGGGCTTGGCACATGAAGCCATTCCAAACAGTGAATTATCTTGTACTGGGGACGAATCAGGAGCCGAGGTGAGCTTTCCCCAGCTCTGATGTAAAAAAATAGTCCCCCGGCGGGCAGCCAACACACTTAATGCCGGTGTTGCCTTTTCAGCAACCCACTTTGAGCAAAGATTTTCCAGCCTGCGGAGCCTATCAGGGGAAATTCCAACTTGTGAAGGTTTACCTGGTTGAATATCGTTCATACTCGCCTTTAATGTGGCTAACGGATGAGCTTTGCGAAGCACCCTGGTGAGGGCACCCGCAGCCAGATTGTTATTTCCGGTCTTCCGTCCTCGGTCCTCGGTCTGCCTCATGCTGTCGGGTGGAGCGGGGGTTAGCTCGCAGGAGAATAGATACGTACTTCTTTCTCGAGCCGTTCGTCGAGACGATCCTTTTCGATTTCTAAATCATATCGACTTTGTAATCGAAGCCAAAAACCTTCCGATAAACTGAAATACCTTTCCAGGCGCAATGCGGTATCGGCGGACACACCACGTTTACCATGGACTATCTCGTTGATACGGCGTGGAGGTACGCTTATATCTTTAGCCAGACGATACTGGCTAATCCCCATAGGATTTAAGAATTCTTCCAGAAGGATTTCTCCAGGATGAATTGGGTCAAGTTTATCTTTAATCATATTTTACTCCCTGTGGTAATCGACGATTTCAACATTGTAAGCATCACCTTTTCTCCAAACAAAGCAAATACGCCAACGTTGGTTAATCCGGATGCTGTGCTGTCCAATACGATCACCAACTAATTTTTCCAGACGATTTCCAAGTGGAATACGTAAATCATTAAGAACTTTAGCAACATTGAGGAGTTCAAGTTTGCGGCGTGCATTTTGTTGGATGTCGGGCGGAAGTTTACGAGAAAAATCTCGGAAAAATATCTTCTCAGTCTCAGTGTCCGAAAAGCTCTTTATCATTAGTAGTATAATAACGCATTGCGGTAATAACGTCAAGCGTTATTATGGAAGAAGAAACAAAAGGCAGAATAGTCCTGCTGGCTAACGGTTGGCGTTACCGGTTCGTGGGCAGAACTTGGTCAACGCCATTATAGCGGTATTCTTTTCAGCCAGAACCAACCCGCTTTCGCGGCCAGAATCCCACGAGTCCGGTGCACGCTTTGTTAGGTGAGGTTGAACTTGAAGACTCGTTGGCAATAAACACTTATTTTAGTGCACTAATAATTCATCATAACTTGCATATCAACCAATAATCATTTCTTTGCAAAGAAATTCCCCACCAGCCCTCCAATCCACGCAAACAGCGCCCAAGGGATTTGTGGAAAAATCAACACGCCAATTGAGCCGAGTAAACCGCCGCCGACCATCATCACCATAGCAATAGGCGAGGCAAGCAGAAAAGCGAGCAAAGTTACAGACCATGCCGTTTTTGAATTTTGGCGATTTAGAAAAAAGATCAAAATCAATCCGCCCAACGTACCCGTTAAAAAGAACAGGACATAATCTAACATAGTGGAAGACACATTCCATTTTCCAAAGCGCATATAAAACGTAGCAATTTGTGCGACAATGGATAACAACCCTACTAACAGAGCCCAATAAATTTGAGTTTTTTTCATAAGAATTTCTCCTTCAAAAAAACAACGTTGGAAATCATCCTTTTGTACTTGCCTAATGTCACTTGCAAGCACCTCACGGTAAAATCAGCCGCGTGTTTTTTGCGTCGGGCTGGATTTTTTGTTAGGCACCTATTTGCTCCGAGAACGTGCGGTTAGGCACGGGCTAAAAGCCACCTGCCACACCATACTTTTTTTTATGGTCGAGCCATCCGTCGGTCGATTTCAATATCACCCAATGCTTCCAAGGGCTACGGTTATGGCCTCCCCGTTGACGCCACTGGATTCTTCGGATGCCAGGAAGGCAATCACCTCGGCCACTTCTTCGGGAGTCACCACCCGGCCCGCCGGGTACAACGCAGCTCTTTCCGCCCACACCTCGTCCGGGGTAATACCACGCTGCTTGGCTTCGGCTTTGGCCGAAGTCTCAGCCATTTGTGTTCGCACCCAACCGGGCAGTACCGCGTTGGAGGTCACGCCGTGCGGACCGGCATCCTGGGCAACCGAGCGCAGCAGGCCCAGTAGACCGTGTTTGGAGCTGTTGTAAGCGCTGCCGGCGTATTCCGCCACCTGTCCGGCCGTCGAACTCGTGAACACAAGCCGGCCGTAACCCTGTTCAATCATGTCTTTGACAACTACCTGTGACAGGAAAAAAGGGCCATCCAGGTTGATGCGCATTGTTTCGCGCCAGAGCTCCGCTTTCTGCT
>PVMK01126341.1_pt1 | contig 53132 bp, 50 predicted proteins | sample 1853481 | NCBI WGS metagenome assembly PVMK01 (sample SAMN08533507, study PRJNA380276) | Marine sediment metagenome, whole genome shotgun sequencing project.
GCACTGAGTCAGGAGGCGGCCGAGCAATGGAAGAAGATGCTCTATCTGGGAAAGACCATGCCGTCTCCTTTTAACAGTCTGGATTCTTTTATCCATCTCGGACCCATCGTGACCCTCCGCGGTACAAAGGAATGTGTGGATTACTATAAACTCCTCTATAAAGAAGTGGCCGAGCGGGCGGAGAAAAAAATAGGCTCAATTCCCGAGGAGAAATATCGGGTGTTGTGGGATAACCTGCCTGTCTGGTTTAAGATGCGGCGGCTTGAGAAGTTTTTTGAAGAAAAGAAATGCACGCTTGTGGTCACCACCTATGCCAACAGCTGGGGGGGGCTCGGGAGCCACCAGTTTGAAGGGGGAAATGACCCTTATGAACTCCTGGCCGCCTCGTATCTCAATGTTTACATCAATTGGGGTTTTGAGGAGCGGATCAAATACCTGGTCCAGCTGATGGATGAATTCTCCCTTACCGGTTTTATCATGCACTCAAACCGCTCATGCAAACCATATTCGGTGGGCATGTATCGACTCCAGGAAGAATTGAGCAGACTCACAGGCAGACCGGGGGTCGTTATCGAGGCGGACCAGAACGACCCCCGGGTCTACTCCGATGCCCAGGTGGAGACACGGCTTGAGGCCTTTATTGAGTCCATGGGCAGCAACTGATGAATTATTATGCGGGAATAGACGTGGGCTCGCTTACGGCCGATGCCGTTTTGATTGACGAAGAGGGAAAGATCCTCGGTTACGCTATCCTGCCAACCGGCAATAATTCACAAAAAGCCGCAACCGAGGCCCTTGAGACCGCCCTTTTCCGGGCGGGTTTGAACAAAGGGGATGTGGACAGAGTGGTTTCGACAGGATATTCCAGGGCGCGGGTACAAGAGGCCCAGTGGTCAAAAACGGAGATCGCCTGTCATGCGCGGGGTGCTGTTTGTCTTTTCCCGGATGCGGGCACCATCATCGATATCGGGGGTCAGGACTCAAAGGCGATTCTTGTGGGAGAAGAGGGCCGGGTTCTTAATTTTGCCATGAACGATAAGTGCGCCGCAGGCACCGGGCGTTTTCTGGAGGTGATGGCAAGGGCCCTGGAAGTTCCATTAGACGAGATGGGTGATCTGGCCTTTGAATCGCAAGAAGAACTGACGATCTCCTCCATATGCACCGTGTTTGCGGAGAGCGAGGTGGTGAGTCTGATCAGCCAAGGCAAGGGTCCGGCGGATATTTCCATGGCCGTGAGCCGCGCGATCGCCCGTCGGACAGCCGGTCTTGCCACGCGCGTGGGTGTGACCGATACTGTGGTCATGACAGGCGGAGTGGCCAAGAACAAGGCCGTGGTTCGGTTGTTGTCAGAGGATATCGGACACCCGATAAGGGTACCTGATGAACCCCAGATCGTCGGGGCCCTTGGTGCGGCTATTATGGCAAAAGAAGGAAATGAGAATTGATGAGAAAAGTGATTGGAAAAAGGAGGAAAAATGGATAATAAGATCAAGAAAGTTGCCGTTGTCGGGACAGGCGTATTGGGAAGTCAAATAGCTACCCTTACTTCCTGCTTTGGGTATGAGGTGTCTGCCTATGATTCGGATGAAGGGGCCTTTAAAAGGGCATTGAAGGATATCGGGTCTTTGATAGGGAGCAGGGGAAAAGATCCTGTTGTCACGGTTGAAGCATGGGATAAGGGTGCTGAGAAAGTAGTTGTTTGCGGGGAACTCGAAGAGGCGCTTCGAGACGCGGACCTTGTTATCGAGGCCGCGCCCGAAGACGTGGCCATAAAACGGGAGGTTTTCAAAAGGATCGATGCCCTTGCCCCTGAAAAGGCCATACTTGCAACCAACAGTTCTTCCATCCCCATTTCAAGGATAGAAGACGCCACGAACCGCCCTGAAAAGTGTCTGAACCTGCACTTTTATTTTCCCGCCCTGGGGCATAATATGGTCGATATCATGGGGGGTACAAAGACAACGGATGAGACCTTCCAGACGGGCAGGGCATGGATCCGTACGGTCGGGTGTGTCCCCCTCACGGTCAATAAGGAAATCCTTGGATTTTGCTTCAACAGGGTGTGGCGGGCCATTAAACGGGAGGTGCTTTATATGTGGGCCGAGGGGTTTGTTGATTTAAGGGATGTTGATCGAGCCTGGATGATTTTTTCCAATATGTCCCAAGGGCCTTTTGGTCTCATGGACAACGTGGGGCTTGATGTGATTTACGACATAGAGATGGTCTATTACAACGAATCCAAAGACCCAAAAGATCATCCTCCGGAGGCCCTTAAGGCCATGCTAGACAGAAATGAACTGGGGAGGAAGACGGGCAAGGGTTTCTATACCTATCCCGATCCCGAGTATAGCAACTCCAATTTTTTGGAGGCTTAGACGTAGGTTCTCGATGATCTCGAGCACCGTGGGGTTCAGCTGTTTCTCTCCAGCGCTCTCTAAACCCAGGAATGCAGAGATTCCCTCCCGAGCTGCATCTGTGCACGCAATTTTGCCAAACCCACTATAGCAGATTTCCAGGGCATCGGAAAGGTTTCCGGCAGCGGCACCGTCTTTAATGGTCTTTGCTGCGATTGATACTGCCTCCCGGCTCAGGGGCAGTTTCCCGGCCATGGGTTTGGCAAAATTGCGTGCACAGATGCAGCTCGGGAGGGAATCTCTGCATTCCTGGAAAAGAGAAGGCCGGAGTTTAAAAAATAGTCAACCATACTATGTGACTTTTCAATAAGTCTGGGAGGAATAAAAGGCTTTCTGGGGTGGGGTTCGGGCCCGACTTATTGAGAACTTACCATACTATTTTCCCCTGACTCACCAACTAGTGCCGTGTCTTGAAAGTTCTTTCTGCAAAATTGGCAATTTAGGTTGCCTGTGTAATAGTAATCGAATAACGATCAAGGAGTGACGAATGACGAAGGAAAACAAAGAAGTTAACCTTGAAAATCGTCTCATTGATTTGTAAAAATTCGTAACTCGGGACTCGGCTGTTCGATATTCGATTGTTGAAGAAAGATGTTAGTGGGCTGCAATTAATCCCTATTGTCGGCAAATTGTTGGATATTATCAAGATATAAAGATATAAGTGGATTATATATGGTGAATATCCGGTCAATTTATTTTGCGAAAATATAAAAAAGAACTTTCGGGACGGTGCACTAGATTCATACAAGTCAGGAGGGTCAAGATGGACGTAGAGAAAATATGGAGCCTTTTCCAGAGCCACATGGGATACACTGATGAGGAGATGGATATCTTTCGTTCTGATCCTGAAAAGGTCGAGATGGTTACCCAGAGGCCAGCGTTTGTAAAGAACCGCGTCGTGGCCGAGGTGATCGAGTCCCATGGTTGTCATGCACAACACCGGGTGGGGGACCGTTTTGTGATGACTGGGGGCGGGCAACTCATCAACGAAGAGTGCCCAAAGAGGATGTGTATGTCTGCCCTGGGACCGGTCAGCAATATTTTGCCTGCCATATACGAGAGATTCATGATCGACGCTGACCCCGATTTTGAGCGATCCCAGGTTGTTCAGTGTACGGACGTGGGTCTGGACAAAGGGGGTTGGGGAAAGGTCCTCATGAAAGTTTATGTGGAAAAGAACCCGGAATAGAGCGGTACGAAAAATAAATGATGACTGCCTCTGAAGGCAGGCGTGTTGCGTGTCCCCTACTCGTATCCGCACCAATCAAGGATAAACCCGGCGAGGATACGTGTCAGGGTGACCAGGGAGTCTATCTCCACATACTCGTCGGGTCCGTGAAGCCTTTCACCCGAGGGACCAAAGGCAAAGGAAGGTATGCCGAAGTAGGGGGAAAAACGGGTATCTAACCCCCCGGGGAACCCTACCAATTCGGGTTTGCTGTCCAGAATGGCTGCGGAGGATTCCAGAAATGACTGAATAAACGTATCATTTTCGTCTTGAATCCATGGTTCCGTATCCCATCCATACCACTCGATGGTGGGCGGATACTCTCGGAGCCAATCGTCTGATTGCGCGACTTTGGATATGGTCTCCTCCACTTCCTGGACAATGTCCTCTCCCTTTTCGCCGGGGACAAATCCAATCCTGCAAGCGATCTCCGCCATCCCTGCCACACTGGAGGCCCAATCTCCGGCAGAATAGGTGCCGATATTCAGGTTGCACGGCCGTCCGCTGAATTTCTCCACAAGGGGATAGGTGTGCTCCGTTGCCCGCTTCTCGTCCAGTTCGATCAGTGCATTGTAGATTTTGTTCATTTTTCCAATGGCATTTATCCCGGTATGAGAAAGTGCTGCGTGAGCCGTCTTCCCCATCACTTTGACCCGAAAATATTTTACACCGCTGTGGGTTACGGATACATTCAGATTGGAGGGCTCGGTGATGAGCATACCGTCGGCCTTGTATCCTTTGAGAAAACAGGCCAATGTGCCTCCGCTTCCTCCTGCCTCTTCTTCAATCACGCTTTGACAAATTATTTTTCCCGAGGGCTTGATTCCGCTGTCGAGGATTGCCTTGAGTGCAAACAGGTTGGCCATAAGACCGGCTTTCATGTCAAGGACTCCGCGACCGTATATCCTGCTGTCAGTGACCTCTCCTCCCCAGGGGTCAACGGTCCACTTTTCAACGGGTTCGGGAGAGACCACATCTACGTGGCCATTCAGGATCAGGGAGGGAGACTGTTCAGAGCCTTCCAACACGCCAACCACGTTGGGGCGGTTCTCATAGCTGTGAGGGATTTTTATGTAGGCGGGGTGTTTTTTGATCTCTTCAAGATCCGCCTCAAAGGATTCCACCCTCAGGCCTGTTTCTTTGTATTTTGATGCGATATAATTTTGGGCCTCGGTTTCATCACCAACCAGACTCGGGATCTTTACCAATTCCGAGGTTGTATGGATCAGTTCCTCTTTCTTTCTTTCAATCTCTTCAAAGACCCTGTTTAAGACCTTTTCTTGTTTCATTGAAATCCCTTTCTCATCTCGGGTCCGGTAAATTTTTACAATTCACGAAGCTGCTCTTTTTCCACCCGTGCTTCTGTTTCATCGAGTGCCCGTGAAAAGCGATCAAAGAGTTCGTCGATCTCTGTTTCCGTGATGATCAGCGGTGGACAGAAGGCAAGGGTATCTCCCAGGCTGCGCAGAATCAGTCCATGTTCCTGGGCTTGGGCAGCGCAGTAAACACCTACTCCTTTTTTTATATCAAAAGAGCGTTTTGTTTCCTTGTCGGCCACGAGTTCGCAGCCGCCAATAAGCCCAATACCTCTTGTCTCTCCCACAAGGGGGTGATCCCCTAAAACTTTCAACCGCTCCTGAAATCGGGGCATGACCTCGCGCACATGGTCGAATATGTTCCGCTCCTCCATGAGTTCCAGGTTCCTGAGTGCAACCGCGGTGCAGGTCGGGTGTCCCGAGTAGGTAAACCCATGTCCGAAGGTGCCGAGCTTGCTACTTTCCTCAAGCATCGCCTCATAGATATAGTCGGGAATAAGCACGGCGCCGACGGGAAGATAGGCGGAAGAAAGGGACTTTGCGACCGACATGGTGTCGGGTGTAAAGTCAAAGGCTTCACAGCCAAAGGTGTGCCCTGTTCGGCCAAAACCGCAAATCACCTCGTCGTCGATAAACAGGATATCGTATTTTTTGAGGACAGTGTGTATTTTTTCAAAATAGGTCCTGGGTGGGACAATCACACCACCCGCTCCCATGACAGGCTCAGCGATAAAGGCCGCAACCGTATCAGGGTCTTCCCGGAGGATCAGTTTTTCCAGGTTTTCGGCGAGCCGGGTAGCAAATTCCTCTTCTGTCTCACCGGGCTCTGAAAAACGGTAGTGATGTGGGCAGTCCGTGTGCAGGATGCCAGGGAGCGGAAGGTCAAAGCTCTGGTGTGCAAAAGGGAGTCCAGTGAGACTTCCTGTTGCGATCGTAACGCCGTGATAGGCCTTTATTCGGCTTATTATCTTTTTCTTCTTGGGTCGGCCGATGGCGTTGTTATAATACCAGATCAGTTTGATCTGTGTGTCGTTGGCCTCCGAACCGGAGTTGACAAAAAAGACCTTTGAAACAGGCATGGGAGCCATGTCTTTGAGCCTTTCAGCAAGTTTGATGGCGGGAATTTGGCTCTTATCGCCAAACAGATGATAGTAAGGCAATTGATTGAGCTGCTTTGTGGCGGCTTCTACCAGTTCCTTTTCGCCAAAACCGAGGGCCGTGCACCAAAGACCTGCGAGGCCTTCTATATATTGTTTCCCGTCTTCGTCCCACACATAGATCCCCTCTCCACGTTCCATAATAAGCGGACCTTTTTCCCGGTGAAGTGCCAGGTTTGTGTATGGATGGACCAGGGTTTCGATGTCGCGTTGGGCAAGAGAATTTGGATTTGTGGGCATGGCGCGGACTCCTTTTGGCAGATGGTTGGCGTTGGGGGGCTCGAACGTATTGGAGTATAAAAGGGCCTCTCGTATTGTGTCAAGGCTATTGCTTGACATGAGGTGAGCTGAGGGTTATGAGCGTAACCGGCGGGCAAGTGTTACCATAAAGATTTGAGGAAGACCGAAGTGGGGTTCTGGATTTTATATGGGTAAAGGCGGTCGATTCGGAAAATATGGAGAAACAAAGAGGTTCTCCATATTGCGACAGGCCAGGGGCACAGAAGGTTATATGAGGAGAAGAACCGCTGGTTTTTCGAAATCTCCGGGTACAAACCGGAGGTGGTCATCCCAGAGGAAAAGGAAACGGGTGACCTTGCGGGATGCCAATAAGGGAGATACGCATTTTATACGGGGTCTCAGCCAAAAGGTCTTTTGCATCTATGGTCCTTATGAAGAACTGCTGCCTCTCTGGTTTGAGTCGTGGCCGACTGTTACCATTCTGGCCGACACAGTCAGGAAACCTGTGGGGTTTGCGATGCTGGGAATGCCTTCTCGCAGAGGTCAATTTGAGTTTGCGGGTGAACTGCTTGCCATTGCGGTTGAACCCCAAGAGCATAACATGGGCGTTGGAAACCGCATCATGGGTGAGGTGATCAGGAGGGCCGAGACGCTTCAGATTGACATGCTGATCCTTCATACTGCCCCGGAGAACCATGCTGCAAAAAGGCTTTTCCTGAAGCACGGGTTTGTTCCGGGAAAGGTGAAGAATAAATTCTATTCTGAAGGCCAGGATGCCCTCATGATGTGGCGGAGCATTCCCTAATGTCTTGACTCATGGGTTACCCGTCTGTTAAAGAGCGGTTGTTTCCTGAGAAAAAGGCTTTCAATCAAAATTATTGATGACCAAATTTTCATTTTTATTGCCACAGTCCCTAAAATTGGGAGCATATGGTATTGCAAGCAACAGGAACCCCGCATTGAGAGGTGAGCGGGGTTTTATTTTAAGTCAAAGACAAAGATGAAATCAAATAATGAAAAGGCCCTGTATACGCGGTCATTTATTCTGATGGCCATGGCCAATTTTTTTAATGTATCCAGCTTTGGCACCTTTTTTCTCTTTCCTCTTTTTATCACGAGACACGGTGGTTCCAAGGTCGACATTGGTCTAATCATGGGAACGGCCGCGCTGTCTTCCGTATTGTGTCGACCTTGGATCTCGGAGATGATTGACAGGATTGGGAGGAAGCGCAGCTATGGCATGGGATGTGTTATTATGAGTCTTGTGTCTCTCTGCTATCTCGGTTTTAAGGGGGAATTGACCGGGTTCTATCTTCCGCTTCTGTTGGTCAGACTTTTACATGGAGTCGGTTTGGCCATTTCTTTTACTGCGGCCTTTACCTACGTTGCAGATATTGTCCCCAGAGAACGCCTCAACGAAGGGATCGGTATGTTTGGTGTCACGGCCCTTATAGGGATGGGAGCGGGTCCGGTTATTGGCGAAATGGTAATCGAGGGCTTTGGTTCCACGTGGTTTTTTCTGACAGGTTTTGCCTTGGCCGCCGTTGGTTTTTTTCTCCATCTTTTTTTAAAGGAGTCCTATATCGGTCTACCCCGAGGATCGACGGAGACTTTTTTCTCTGTTCTTGGCAGGAGAAAGATGGTGGTGGTCGCTGTCCTGGCCGTGGTTTTTGGTTTTGGTCTCGCTGCGTCAGGCAGTTTTGTTTCCCCGTTTGCAAAGGAAAAACACCTCGCCTTTATCTCTCTTTACTATATTTCCTATTCCGTGGCTGCGGTGATAACACGTTTTTTTGGCGGCCGGTTGGCAGACAGGGTTGGCGAGCAACGCATCATTCCCTACGCCCTGATTATTACTGGAGCCGGGTTTATGCTCCTCATATTTTTGGAAGGAACCCTCATGCTGTTAATTGCGGGTCTGATGTCCGGTTGCGGACATGGGCTTTTGTTCCCCAGCCTCAATGCCCTCGCTCTTCGGAAGGAGCCCATCGGTATCCGGGGGAAAATAAACGGTGTATTTACAGGGGGGATAGACGCCGGAGCATTTGTGGGTTCGGTGCTGTTGGGCTATATCGGGGAATGGGCAGGTTTTCCGACGCTCTTTTTTGCCGCAGGTTTCGCCTTGTTTGCCGGGTTTATGATTTACCGAACGAAATCGGTTCAGGTTTCAATAGAGTAAGAGAGGGGGCAACAGGCCAGGAAATTTGGGGACTTTGGCAGGATAGGTCCCCACGGTCGGTGTGGCTGAAGAAAAAAAATTGCAAATAATAACGGGTTTTGAAAATGACAAAACTTTACCTGGTGCGTCACGGTAAGGCCGCAGCGGCCTGGGATACTGACTATGATCCGGGTCTTGACGATAGGGGACGTGCAGAAGCTGAGAAGACGGCACATACCCTTGCCCCCCTGGGGCCGCTCGAGATCGTATCGAGCCCGCTTGCCCGTACCCGACAAACCGCCACGCCGTTGGCAGATCTGTGGGGAGTTTCAGTCAAAATAGAAGAACGAGTCGGGGAGATCCCTTCACCTGTAAAAGATCTGTCCAAACGGGGTAAATGGTTAATCGACCTGATGGGACAGGAATGGTCAACTCTGTCTCAGGATCTCCATATGTGGCGGATGGGTGTTGTGGAGGCCCTTCTTGCCCTTGATAGAGAGACGGTCGTATTCAGCCATTTTATTGCAATAAACGCGGCAGTTGGTGCAGCAACAGGAGATGACAGGGTGGTCAGTTTTTGGCCGGGTAATGCGTCTGTCACCGTGCTGGAAAAGAAGAACAACAAGTTGGCGTTGATTCAACGCGGGAGCCAGGGAGAGACTGAACTCCTGTGATTGGAGACGTCATTCACACCAATTACCAGTCGTCAATATCCAAATGGCCTCGCGCAAAGGCGCAAAGACGCAAAGATTTTCTTGTTTTTTCTGACAGAAAACTAGGTGATAAGGTGCTAACATTCAATTTCGTCCTGTTGATACATAAGGGATGATACAAAGGGGATGATACACAAAGGAGGTAGAGGATGGATAAATCATTGCTAAAAGAGTTGTGTGATAATCTGAACGTGAGAGGCGGATCCCTGCCAGCCATGCAGGTTCCGGAGATGTTTGAATTGCTCGAAGAGCTCTTCACCGACGAGGAGGCCCTTGTGGCCTGCAAGATGCCCCCAGGGGCAACCTCTCTTCAAGACCTTGCTGAAATACTCTCAAGACCTGAAGATGAGATATATCCCCATGTGGAATCCATGGCTGACAAAGGGGTAGTAGCCACTCGAAAAAAGGATGGGGTGATGCTTTATAAGCTCCTTCCGGTCGTTCCCGGAATATTTGAATTTCAATTTATGCGAGGGGGAGACACCGACAAGGACCGTAGACTCGCCCGGCTGTTGAGGGCCTATGCCGATGCGGCCGAAACAGAGGTGAGAAAGGTGATCCCCATACCCGATAATGTGACCCCTTTTATGCGGGTGATCCCCATTGAGAGGACCATCCAGGCAGGGCAGCGGGTGTTTACCTATGATCAGCTTTCGAGCTACATTGAATCGGCCGACGCAATTTCAGTTGGACATTGCTATTGCCACCACGAGGATTATCTGCTGGGTAAGGAGACCTGCGATGCACCCGAATACCGCTGCATGAGCTTTGGGCCGGGGGCGCTTTATACATCGGAAAGGGGTATTGCGAGACTGATAACCAAGGAAGAAGCCTTTGACATTCTGAAGGATTGTGAAGAAAAGGGGCTTGTTCATATGAGTTCCAATACGTCCAAGTATCTGGAGTTTCTCTGCAACTGCTGCAGTTGCCACTGCGGGGTGCTAAACAAGCTAAACAAACTCGGAAAACCTATCTGGGGAGCCAGTTCCGGGTATCTTGCACAGGTAGACGATGCAGTGTGCGACCAGTGCGAAACATGTGTAGAGATGTGCCCCATGGAAGCGATTTCAATGGCAGATGCGGCGGTGATAGATGAGAATCGCTGTATCGGATGCGGTGTCTGTGCAACCCATTGTCCACCCGAAGCCATTGCCATGAATCCCCGCGAGGATGCCGTTGCGCCCCCGGAGACCCCGAGACACCTGCGAAAGGCGGTCATGGCAGATTTTGAGCAGTCTATGGCAGAACAGAAATAATTGGATGGCTGTAGAGTGTGCTTAAGAGGATTAAGGCGGGGGAGGATTAAGGTATGGAGGTGAACAAAAGTGACCTGGGGGCATTTTTTAACCCGGGAAGCATAGCCATTGTCGGGGTTCCAACAGGGACCTATCGGTTTGGCGGGATGAGTTTTTTGGAGAAACTTTTGGAGAGCAATTTTTCCGGAAATCTCTATCCCATAAATCCGAAAGGTGGAGAGATAAAAGGGCTCCGGGCCTATCCGGACCTTTCATCACTCCCCGAGGTGCCTGATCTGGCCATTGTGGCCGTGGCAGCAAGACTGGTCCCATCGATCCTCGAAGAATGCGGTCGTATCGGGTTGACACACATTCACATCCTCACCTCCGGTTTTAAGGAGACGGGCACACCAGAGGGAAAAAGACTTGAAGAGGACATAATCTCTATCTCTCGAAAAAAGGGGTTAAAGGTCATCGGGCCCAACTGTATGGGACCCTATTGCCCCTCTTCCAAGGTCACTGCTTGGGGGGCGATACCCGGGTTGGATGGGCCTCTCGGTGTTATCTCCCAAAGCGGCGGCATTACACAGCGTCTCACCGAATATACCTGTTCCCTGGGGATCGGCACCGGCAAGGCAGTGAGTTTTGGGAACGGGGCGGTCCTGAGCAGCTGTGATTATCTCGAGTATATGGCCAAAGACAAAGATATACGGGTGATTGCCATGTATCTGGAGAGCGTTCAGGATGGAAGAAGATTTTTTCGTCTTGCGAAAGAAGTGGCAAGAAAAAAGCCCATTATCCTTTTGAAAGGAGGGGAGAGTGAAGCCGGGGCTGTTACTGCATCCTCACACACAGGGGCCATGTCCGGAGAGAACAGGGTGTGGGAGGGCTTTTTCCGTCAAACCGGGATAATCCGAGTACGTTCGTTGGATGAGTGGGTGGATACCATCGTGGCTGCGGCTCTTCTTACGCCGCCAAAAGGCAATGGTGTTTTTCTGGTGGGGGGCGGGGGCGGAAACAGTGTGGCATACACTGATATATGCATTCGGGAAGGCCTCGGGGTCCCGCAGCTGTCAGACAGCACTATGAAAGAACTCCGTAAAACAGTCCCTTCTGCAGGTTCTATTGCTGGAAATCCCTTGGATATGTTCAGGGTGTTCCAGGATTCCAGGTATCTGGCCGAAATCCTGGAGCTGGGGTACAAAGACCCCAGTATTTCCATGGTCATCGTAGATCGTCTTATTGCCAGAAAGGCCTTTCATCTTCCGGATTTGCCGGACTCGACCCCGGAGGTAATCAATTTTCTAAAGGAGAAGCAGAACAGAAAACCGACAGTGTTTACCGTGGATTCAGAAGGTGGTGATCCGGAACTGGCAGGGGAGGGGGCCCTCATGCGGCGAGAGTTCTGTGAGGCCGGGATCCCTGCGTTTCCATCCCTCAACCGGGCAGCAAGGGCCCTGGCAAACCTCCTCCGTTGGTCACAACAGGTGGGGGACATGCCAGGACCGGGTCTTGACGCACACCGGTGATCAGACGTGACATAAGGGCTAAGCTATTTGGTAAAGGTTCATACGTTGCATTTAGCTATACGGGCTCTGTTCTAGGCAAATGAACTCGAACATCGAACATCCGACACCGAATGCTAATATCAAATGATCAAATGACGAACACTCAACGGCTACTTTCTGTTTCTTCGATCTTTTCCATTCAGACATTCGTGTTGGACGTTCGATGTCGATGTTCATCGTATTTCAGCTCTCGCGCATAAAACAACTTAGCGACTTATGGGGACTGACCCCTGACTGACAGGGTGGGCGCACGCATTATTTGGCAACCACGTCTTCAGGCAGCTTACGGGTGAGAATATCCACGGCCTCTTCTACCATTTCTTCCAAAACCTGTCGGGCAGGTTTGATTTCATGGATAAGCCCTGAGACCTGTCCCGCAAGACCCCCCACATAGTCGAGTTTATCGGCTTTGATGAAACTCCACAGGAGCGCAGAGGAAAGCAGAACCTGGTTTGGGAAAGGAATGGGGTCGAGCCCTGATTCTTCCCAGAGCCGGTGAAATTTGTTGAGGCTAGCCCGCAAGGTTTTACCCGTGTAGGCCGTACTGACACGCGTTCCTTCATCGTTGGAGTCAAGGATTCGGTCTTTATTTATATCCAGAGCTTCGTCTGTGGCCAGAAAACGTGTGCCAACCCAAACCCCCGGACATCCCATGGCCAACGATGCCGCAAGCCCCGGCCGTCTCCGATGCCTCCGGCGGCCAGAACCGGGACGGGTGAAGCCACGTCAATGACCTGGGGCAGTAATGCCATGGTTCCGATCCTGCCCGTATGTCCACCTCCCTCGTGCCCCTGAGCCACCAGGAGATCGACCCCTGACTCTGCAATGCGCCGACCATTTTTTACATTTCCCGTAATCCCGAGGACCTTCATCCCCACGGCATGGGCGTCTTCAACCATAAAACCGGGGTTGCCGAGGCCTGCACAAAAGAGAGGCACGCGCTCCTCGATACACACCTCAATAGACTCTTTTGGGAGCATGGTGGTGGTGTTCAATTTTAGCATGACATCCGTATCCGGAAGCTGTAATTCCTCCTTTATTTTTTTGAACCATTCAAGATGCGGCTTTGGCAGCATCTCCAGGACCTGGCTGAGGGGCAGTTCCGTTGCCTCCCCGGTTTCATGGCTCCGCGGGTTGCCAGGCGTTTTGGCAGAAGAAGGTCAACCCCATAAGGTTTGTCTGTCAGGGACTTGATTTCCCGGATAGCGTCCCTGAGTTCATCCACTGTGAAGCCACTTCCGCCGAGGACCCCGAGCCCTCCAGCCTCGGAAACAGCCACAACCAGTTCCACGGGCGCTCCGGTTGTCTCCCCTATCAGGGTTGGCCCCATACCGGCACTCAGGATCGGGTATTCAATCCCCAGCAGGTCACAAAGTTTTGTCTTCAGCGTTCTTTTTCCCATAAATGTCTCCTTTCACTCGAATGTAGTTCCAATTTGGGGGAATTCTAAAACGGTTGTCTGGTGAAGTCAAATGAATGAGGTCTCGGGTGGTGGTACAGAGACCCGCAGGCCTTGCCCGAAACGAATTCAGATGATAGTGTAAATATGTTATGGACCCGCTGATGCTTTATAAGAAATGCAGTCTTTGTCCCCGTAAGTGTGGTGTCTCCAGGTCGATAAAAAACGGAAAAAAGCAGACCGGGTTTTGCGGGGAACAGGATCAGATTCGGGTCGCACATGTGGGACCCCATTTTGGAGAAGAACCCCCGATCACAGGAAAACGCGGTTCGGGCATGATCTTTTTTACCGGGTGCACGCTGCGGTGCTCCTTCTGCCAGAATTATCAGATTTCACAAGGGAGGCTTGGCAGGGAAATGGAACTCATCGAACTGGTTGAAAGTGTGTCCCATATGGTTAACCAATATCATGTCCACAACGTAAATTTGGTAACCCCCGATCATTTCTTTCCGAATGTTTTTCAGCTTGTTTCAATGATGAGAAAAAAGGGGTCTCGATCTCCCTGTGGTCTACAATGTTTCTGGATATCAATCCGTTGAGATGTTAAATATGGCTGAAAATTTTGCTGATATATACCTTCCCGACTACAAGTATTCTGATTCATCCCTGGCGGAAAGACTTTCAAAATGTCCAGACTACCCAAAGATAGCCCTCGGGGCCATAGTTGAAATGATTCGGCAGAAAGGTTTCCTTGATTCATTTCTTTCCGGGAGTGATTTGGCCAAAAAAGGTGTTCTTGTCAGACACCTGATCCTTCCCGGAAACGTGAAAAATTCAATCAATGCGTTGACAAGCCTTTTTATAGAATTTGGCGGGGGACTTCCTGTCAGTCTTATGTCGCAGTACTATCCGGTTTTTGATCAGAATGACGAGACGTTAAATCGGTTAATTACAACGGAAGAATTTGTAAAGGTCTACACTCACGCACGAGAACTCGGTTTTGAACGGATCTTTGCCCAATTCCCTGAAGAAATTCATAAGCACGGCCGGGATATCTCTCCTTTCTTGCCCGACTTTCGGCAAACAGAGCCCTTTGGGAGATGAGGTCTCTAATTTGTTTGTTTTGTGTCGGGGTGAGGCGTTATTCGCGTGTTGACATTAAAATAGGGCTTTGTTAAAAAAATCACATTCTTCTGACGCCGTGATTGAAAGATGTTTTTGAGTTTTTATTTTGAAAGGAGCAGCTGATAATATGGAAGCGTTAACCCCATTTTACGAAGTGAATGAGGCCCTGGTTGCAATGGGTGCTGAAAAGCTGAACCTCTGCATGCAATGCGGCATGTGTACGGGTTCCTGTCCATGGCGAACCGTGGAGGGTCCTTTTAATGTTCGACGTTTGATCAGAATGGCCCAGTTGGGTGTTGAAGGATATGAGTCTGACGATATCCTCTATGGATGTACCACTTGCAACAAATGTGTGCAGAAATGTCCCAGGGGGGTAACCATCATTGATGTTGTAAAGGCCATGCGGGCTATGATAGCCGAAACCGGGGCTATACCCGGCGTCCTGAGGACCGTTACGGGAAGTGTCCACAGCAATGGAAATCCCTGGTCGGAAGCGAGAGAAAAAAGGACTGAATGGATGAAGGGGCTTGATGTCCCGGTCTATGGAGATGATAAAGAATATTTATTGTTTGTATGTTGCACCTCTGCATATGACGCGCGGAGCCGGAATATCGCAAAGGCTATGACCAGGATCCTTTTAGCAGCCGGTGTGACCTTTGGCGTGATCGGTGAGGAAGAGAGCTGTTGTGCCGAATCGGTCAGAAAAATCGGGGATGAAGAGCTGTTTGGCAATATGTCTCAGAAGAACATCAGTCTTTATAAAGACAAAGGAGTCAAAAAGATCATCACCACATCCCCCCATTGTTACTATACTTTTACACAGGAGTATCCGGAGCTGGGCGGGGATTTTGAGACCATTCATTATACCCAGTTGCTGGCGGGCCTTCTTGAGGCAGGGGAACTAAAACTGTCAGGGACATTGGATAAGAAAGTCACCTATCATGATCCTTGCTATCTCGGGAGACACAGTGAGATCTATGATGAACCCCGTTTACTGATTTCGGCTGTAACCAACGGCAATCTGGTGGAAATGAAAAGGATCAAAAAAGATAGCCTTTGCTGCGGGGCCGGGGGAGGTCGTCTGTGGATGGAGACCAAACCCGAATGGCGGTTTTCAGACCTGAGAATACACGAAGCGTGCGAGACCGGGGCGTCCATTCTTGCCACGGCCTGCCCATACTGTGTCACTATGCTTGAGGACAGCCGAAAGACAGTCAACAAGGAGGATGAGATCGAAATAAAAGATATTTCAGAACTTATTGCTGAAGTCCTGTAGCGTTTTGTCTGACCCGAGTTAATAACGATGTAACTACTCACGTAGTCAGGTTGAAGCTGTTTAGACTGAAGGCTGAAGGGGACAGAAGAGCATGATGCCGTACTTTGGCGGAAATATTTGATTCTTGCACCAAACATGGCTTTAAAATGAGCTTTTTCCTAATCCCGCGTTCCGCGGGACCTTTAGCCTATCCACCTGAGTCGTTACATAACGATAACCCAAAATATTTTTTTGAGACTATAAATGAAAATAGCCTATCTTGACTGTTTTTCAGGGATCAGTGGCGACATGTTTCTTGGCGCACTGCTCGATTCGGGATTTTCCTTTGATGAACTTGCTGAGCGTCTCGCAACCCTGCCGCTCAAGGGCTACCGGCTGGAGGCGGCTCACGAGGGCCGAAAGCATATTTTCGGTACACGGTTTGTGGTTATATTGGAAAATGAGAAACAACCGGCGAGGGGCCTCAGGGAAATTCGAGAAATCATTAAAAAAAGTGAGTTTACGGACACGGTTAAGGCAAAAAGCATTCGAATATTTGAAAATCTGGCAAGAGTGGAAGGATCGGTCCATAACCTTCCGGCCGATGAGGTCCATTTCCACGAAATAGGCGCTGTGGATTCGATCATAGACATTGTCGGGGCCGTATATGGTATTGAACGTCTGGGGATTCAGGCGCTCCTGGTCTCTCCGCTGCCCCTTGGGTCAGGTTTTGTGGGGTCATCCCATGGAAGGATACCGCTTCCAGCCCCCGCCACTGCTGCTCTTTTAAAAGATATCCCCGTGTTTGACTCGGGCCTTTCCTATGAAATGGTCACACCTACCGGGGCAGCCCTGGTCAAGGGGTTAGCCGAATCTTTTGGGCAAATGCCCCCCATGGTTATTCACGACATTGGTTATGGGGTTGGAAAAAGGGATCTGCCGGACAGACCCAATTTGGCCAGAATACTCATCGGTGAACAAGGGGAAGAGACAACAGGTGATACGGTGGTTATCCTTGAGACGAACCTGGATGATAACAGCCCTGAGATTTTGGGGTATCTTATGGAACGGCTGTTTGATGCAGGGGGGCTGGATGTGGTGTTTTTTCCTGTTCAAATGAAAAAGGGCAGACCCGGGGTCCAGATCCAGGTCATCGGCCGGCCTGATCAAAAAGATGTCTTGATGGAGATCCTTTTTAAAGAAAGCACAACCCTTGGCATTCGATTCAGATACAGCCAGAGAAAGGTACTGACGCGTTCTCTGGAGGAGGTGGAGAGTCCCTGGGGGAGGATCAAAGTCAAGAAAAGTGTGAACAGTGACGGGTCCCCCTCTTTTCTCCCTGAATACGAGGTCTGTCGGGAGATTGCTTTAAAAAACAACCTTCCCCTAAAGGAAATCTTTTCATGGGTCATGGGGTTGAATAGACAGGTTGACCCAGATCCCGCCTGATGTCACGATCTCATTCCAACGCCCTATCAATAACCAAGATCTTTGGTAAATCCGGTTTTGCCGGGAAGACGGCTCTGGTGCTATCCACGTGGTTTGGAGCGGGTCTTTTTCCTGTGGCTCCAGGTACCTTTGGGTCTCTTGCCGCTGTGCCGCTGATCCTGGTGTCACAGAATTTGGGGATTTGGTATAGCGCACCGATCCTTGTAATCCTCGTCGGTGCAGGCATATGGGCTTCGGATCGGAGCCAGGATCTGCTTGGAAGGGATGACCCCAAGGAGGTGGTGATCGATGAAGTTGCCGGGTTTTTTCTGACCATGTTGTTTTTACCATCCTCCTGGCTGGCCCTCGGTCTGGGATTTTTTTTGTTCCGGTTTTTTGATATCCTAAAGCCTTTTCCCGTCAGGCAGGCGGAGAGGCTTAAAGGCGGGTTGGGTATTATCATGGATGATCTGTTGGCGGGCTTGTATGCCTTTGGGAGCGCTAAGATAATTCTGTTGGTTATTTAACGTGAACGAAAACTGCCACTGCGTAAGTGAGAAGTAAATCCCATTTGAGAGAGCGCCTGCAAGAAACACCCGAACCTTACTTCAGATATCCTATTGTTTTTCCCGAACTTATTGAGAAGTTACCTTCTCCTTCCTATAATTCGAAAAAAAACTATCTGGTTTTTGATCGGACACTATGAACCTCAGAACTCCAACAACACCGGCACCGGTTAATGATTGACGTTTGGAGTCAAAACCCTTAAAAAGAGTGAAAACAATGGGAGAATATCCTAAAACCTAAAACCCAATCCCAGTGAACCAAAAGACCCTGTATCCAGATATGCACGGAGAAATAATTACAATAGGTAATGAGCTTACCTCTGGGAGAACCGTTGATCTGAATTCATGTTATGCGGCTCGAAGGCTCACCGCCGCCGGGCTGGAAGTGACACGGATTAGCTCTGTGGGGGACGACTCCCCATTGGCCGTAAAGGTCTTAAAAGGGGCGGTTGCAAGATCGGGTTTTGTAATTGTTACAGGGGGGCTGGGTTCAACTGATGACGATATAACAAGGGTCATTGCTGCTGAATCCCTCAAAAGAACCCTTCGTCCGGACGAACAATTGCTGGAGAAGATCAGGGCGTATGCCAACGCTCGAAAAATTGAAGTCACACCGTCACTTGAGAAAATGGCGTGGCTTCCTGAAGGGTCAAAACTGTTAAGCCCGGAGGGCAAAGTATGTGGATTTTCCTTGGTCGAAAGAGGTGTCTGTCTTTATTTCTTGCCCGGAGTCCCCGACCAGATGCAACCCCTGATGGACGAGGTGGTGATCCCAGAGGTGTTGAGGCATTGCGAAGACATCCCTTTTAGGGGGCAGCGCATGCTGAAGGTGTATGGTCTGAGTGAATCAGCGATTGTTGAAATTTTTAAACTCTACAAGGGAAAAAGGGAGGGGGTGGAGTTTGGGTTTTACCCCCATTTCCCTGAAAATCACATCACCATAACGCTGAAAGGTACCCAAGAACTTGAAGTTACAATAGAGCTGGATAGGATTGAAAGCGAACTGACGCACCTCTTTGGGGTCCATATATTTGCAACCGGCAACCTGACAATTGAAGAGGTGACTGGCCTTCTTCTCGTGGAGAAAGGTCTGACCCTTTCAGTCGCCGAATCCTGTACAGGGGGCCTGGTAGGCCATAGGCTGACGAATGTGTCAGGCAGTTCAAAATATTTTCAGGGCGGTGTGGTTGTGTACAGCAACCGATCCAAGGTCGATCTCCTTAATGTCAGGCAGGAGACACTTGACAGATACGGGGCTGTGAGTGATAAAACGGCGCGAGAAATGGCCCTGGGTGTGAGAGAGCGTTTAAAGACAGACCTGGGTCTTGCAATCACTGGTATTGCCGGGCCTGATGGCGGGAGCCACGAAAAACCTGTCGGGACCGTTCACATTGGGTTGGCTGACGGCAGGGACATTTTCTGTGGAAGATACCGGTTTTGGGGTGATGACCGGCACAAGGTCAAACTGAACGCTTCTGTGATGGCGCTTGACTGGGTTAGAAGGTACCTGAATGGAGATCCGTTCCTTCCTGGCGTTTGAATTGCCAAAAGAGATCAAAGCGGTTGTCTCTGAAGTCTCCGAGAATCTTGGGAACTCTCCGCTTGATATAAGGCGAGTGAAAGTGGAGAATATACATCTCACAATGGTTTTTTTGGGGAGTGTTCATGAAGAGGATATCCACCCGATAGGTCAGGCCACGGAAGAGATCTGTATACAATTTTCACCTTTCAATGTATCTTTAAGGGGTGCCGGGTTTTTTGGCAGCAGGAAAAAGCCCAGTATTCTGTGGGTGGGGCTGGACGGGCACATAGAGAGGATGGCCCGTTTCAGGGATGCGCTGCAGAGGGAACTGGCGCCATTTGGAATAAAGGAGGAAAAGCGCGGGTTCAGACCTCATCTGACCATCGGGAGGTTTCGGAGGGGCTCACGGTCTGATGAGCATTTGGATAAATTCGTTTCCAGATATGGAGACCTGACCAGCCCCGCGTGCAATTTAGGAAGGCTGGTTCTTTTCAGAAGTGATTTAAACCGGAGCGGGGCAGTTTATAGCAAACTCAATTCATGGCCCCTTACAGGAAAGCATTAAAGGGAAAGGAGAATCCTTATGGATAAAGAAAAAGCGGTCGAACAGGCTATTTCCCAAATTGAGAGACAATTCGGCCGGGGGGCTATCATGAAACTTGGGGGGAAAGAAATAATCGATGTGCCGACCATTTCCACAGGATCACTTGCCTTGGATCTTGCCCTTGGGGTAGGCGGTGTCCCTCGTGGAAGGGTGGTGGAGATATACGGTCCGGAGTCGTCCGGGAAAACCACCCTGGCTCTTCATATCGGTGCTGAGGCACAGGCAAAGGGAGGCATGGTGGCCTTTGTGGATGCCGAGCATGCCTTGGATATTGCTTATGCCAGAAATCTGGGTGTAGATGTGGACGGCCTTCTGGTATCACAGCCGGATACCGGAGAACAGGCTTTGGATATTGCTGAGATCTTGGTGAGAAGCGGGGCCATTGATGCCTTGATCATAGATTCTGTGGCCGCACTCGTGCCCAGGGCTGAAATTGAAGGGGAGATGGGTGATCATCATATGGGTCTGCAGGCCCGGCTCATGTCTCAGGCCCTTAGAAAACTTACCGCGGCCATCAGCAAGTCCAAGACGTGTGTTATTTTTATAAACCAGATCAGGATGAAGATAGGAGTTATGTTTGGGAGCCCCGAAACCACCACAGGAGGGAATGCCTTGAAGTTCTACGCCACCCAGCGATTGGATATAAGACGGATAGGTGCCATCAAAGAGGGAGATCAGGTGGTGGGGAACCGAACTCGGGTAAAGGTGGTAAAAAACAAGATTGCTCCGCCTTTCCGGGATGCGGAATTTGACATCATCTACGGGGAAGGTATCTCCAAGGATGGTGATATCCTGGATCTGGGAGTGTCGTTGGAAATCGTTGAAAAAAGTGGTGCATGGTACTCTTTTGGTGGTGACAGGATCGGCCAGGGGAGACAGAATGTAAAACGTTTTCTGGCTGAAAACACTGACATAAGGACCAGGATTGCTGATCAAATCATGGAGAAGACGGGGCTTGGAAAGAACAGAAAGAATAACGGAGATGTTCTGGAAGAGAAACTCGAAAAATAAATCGTAACCTTGAACCTCTGAACCTTTGAACCCGTGAACGACAACAATAAATTTATGTTGGGTAATCAGACTATTATTTTATAAGATAGCAGGTAAATAGACCGATGGTTGAAATGAATTCCAGAGAGATCAGACGGAAATTTCTTGATTATTTCAGGGAACGACGACACGAAGTCGTTGACAGTTCTTCGCTGCTTCCAAAAGATGACCCCAGCCTGCTTTTTACAAATGCAGGCATGGTTCAATTCAAGAGACTTTTTCTCGGGGAAGAAAAAAGAAGCTATACAAGGGCCGCAACATCTCAAAAATGTGTGAGGGCCGGTGGAAAGCATAATGATCTCGATAATGTTGGCTATACACCGCGGCATCATACCTTTTTTGAAATGCTTGGAAATTTTTCCTTTGGGGATTATTTCAAAGAGGAGGCAATAGAATGGGGGTGGGATCTCCTGACAGATAGCTATGGCTTGGAGAGCGATAAATTACATGTTTCCATCTATAAGGATGATGACGAGGCCCATAAAATATGGACGAGTGAAATAGGAATCCCCGAAGAGAGAATCGTCCGGCTGGGTGAAAAGGATAACTTCTGGGCCATGGGAGATACGGGTCCTTGCGGCCCCTGTTCCGAGATTCACATTGACCAGGGGCTCTCTGTGGGGTGCGGACAACCTGAGTGCGCCCCTGGGTGTGACTGCGATCGATACCTTGAAATATGGAATCTGGTCTTTACCCAGTTGACCGGGCCCCTGATGGTACCCTGACGCCTCTTCCAAAGCCCAATATCGACACGGGTATGGGGCTTGAAAGATTGGCCGCCGTGGTCCAGGGAGTGCTGTCAAATTATGACACCGATATCTTCAAGGGCCTTATCTCCTGCGTAGAAGACCTTTCTGAAGAGACCTACGGCAATAACCAAAAGCAGGACGTTGCCTTTCGCGTGATCTCTGATCATGCCCGTGCAGCGGCCTTCCTGATTGGCGATGGAATTATGCCATCAAATGAGGGCAGGGGCTATGTTTTGAGACGCATTATCCGCAGGGCCATTCGTTATGGCCAGGTGCTCGATCTCAGGGATGCTTTTCTGTCAAACGTTTGTGGAAAAGTGATCGAGATTATGGGCGAGGATTACAATGAACTCGTTCAAGCGAGAAGTTTTATCGAAGGGATTATCCGTAATGAAGAGAGCCGCTTTTCAGATACCCTCCATCACGGGATGAAAGTGCTCAACGAAGAGATAGAGAAGATACGAGTCAAGAAAGGGGAATCCATCCCGGGCGATGTGGCTTTCAAGCTCTACGATACCTTTGGTCTTTCCGTGGATATCGTAGAAGATGTGGCTCGGGATGAGGGCCTCAGCCTGGACATGGCGGGGTATGAAAAAGCGATGTCCAAACAGCGCCTCCAATCCCAGAAATCGTGGAAAGGAAGTGGTGAAACAGAGATCCCGGAGGTCATTCGCGGTCTGATGAGTCGCGATATTACCACCCGGTTTTTGGGTCATGAAACCCTTGTTTCTTCAGGGAAAGTGGTTGCAATTTTCTCGGAAGGGAAAGAGATCGACCTCGACGAACCGGGTGCCCCAGCCGATGTCGTTTTGGATCGGACGCCCTTTTATGGGGAGGCCGGCGGCCAGGTTGGCGACAGGGGTTGGCTCATAAATGATGAAGGGTTGAGGTTTTGTGTTACAAATACGCTCAAATATGACCAAGATTTTATTATTCACAGGGGGTACCTGGAATCGGGACATCTTTCTGTTGGCGAGAGAGTGGCGGCAACTGTTAATGAGGAAAAAAGAAATGCCACGGCCCTGAATCATTCTGCCACACACCTCCTCCACTCGGTCTTGCGGGAAGTGCTGGGAGACCACGTAAAGCAGGCGGGTTCGCTGGTTTCAGTGGATAGACTTCGTTTTGACTTCAGCCACTTTACCCAGGTTTTTTCTGATAAGTTGATGGAGGTAGAACGGATCGTCAATAGACATATCCGTGCCAATTTACCCATTGAAACCTCTGAAATGTCCCGGGATGAGGCCATAAGGACAGGGGCAACGGCCATTTTTGAAGAAAGATGGTTCTGGACCAGACGTCCTTTTATGGGGAGGCCGGCGGCCAGGTTGGCGACAGGGGTTGGCTCATAAATGATGAAGGGTTGAGGTTTTGTGTTACAAATACGCGCAAATATGACCAAGATTTCATTATTCATAAGGGATACCTGGAATCGGGGCACCTTGCTGTTGGCGAGAGAGTGGCGGCAACTGTTAATGAGGAAAAAAGAAATGCCACGGCCCTGAATCATTCTGCCACTCATCTCCTTCACTCGGCCCTGCGGGAAGTGCTGGGAGACCACGTCAAGCAGGCAGGTTCACTGGTTTCAGTGGATAGGCTTCGTTTTGACTTCAGTCACTTTACCCAGGTTTTTTCTGGTAAGTTGATGGAGGTAGAGCGGATCGTCAATAGACATATCCGTGCCAATTTATCCATTGAAACTTCTGAAATGTCCAGGGATGAGGCCATAAGGACAGGGGCAACTGCCATTTTTGAAGAAAGATATGGTGCCAGGGTGAGAGTTGTGCACGTTGGTGACGGAGTCAGCATGGAACTATGCGGCGGGACCCACACAACGCGGACGGGGGATATCGGTCTTTTCCGGGTTATAAGTGAGGGGTCTGTTGCCGCCAATATCCGTCGAATTGAGGCTCTCACCGGGGAGGCAGCGCTTGAACATGACCAGCGGCAGACCGGCGAACTGATGTCAGCAGCCGGGCTCCTCAGGGTCTCTCCCAACAAGGTGGGGGAGAGGCTGGAACGGCTTCTGAAAGACCTCAGGCGCAGGGAGATGGAGATTGAATCTTTAAAGGCGCGTTTCCTTTCCAAGAAGTCGGATGACCTTCTTTCCGGAGTCACAGAGATTGGGGGGATCAAGGTGATCTCTAAGGAACTGGAGGCCGATTCTCAAAAAGAGCTCCGCGAGGCCGTGGACCGGATAAAGGATAAACTTCAATCCGGTATCATCCTGCTGGGTGCAAAAAGCCGGAAGAAGGTAATGTTAACCTGTGTAGTAACAAAAGATCTGACGGACCGATTCAAGGCAGGTAAAATTATAGAACGTCTGTCCGGTATGGTGGGAGTAAAAGGAGGAGGCCGCCCGGATATCTCGCAGGGCGGAGGAGGACAACCGGAAAATCTGGAAAAGTCTCTTGACGCACTGTATGACCTAGTCGAGAAAGGAGGGAGTTAATTTTTGCCACCAGGATTCTTCCTTGATCTCTTTTTCTTCGGCTAGTTTTTCTTTAGACTCTTTCAGACGCTCCAAGGCAATATGGTATTGGCCCAGATCAGGATAGTGTTCAATAAGATAGAGATATCTGTCTATTGCTGGTCCGTATTTTTTCATTTTGAAATAAAAATTACCTACATACAGTTCATATTCCGCCAGTTTTATGTAACACTGCCTTATTTTTCTTCGGGCTATCTTTGCATATTCGCTTCTTCGATATTTCCTGAGAAGCCGTTCAAACTCATTTTTGGCTTTAAGTGTGTGGCTCTGATCCCTGTCGATCGTACTTATCTGATTAAAATGACACATTCCTCTCTGGTAAATGACATAGGGGATATTTGGGTTTTTAGGGTGTAGCCTTTCGAACTCCCCATACGCGTCAAAGGCTTCCAGGTATAGGCTTCTCCTGAAATAGGCATCAGCCATCCTGAGTTCCGATTCCAAGGCAAATTTGCTGTAGGGATACCTGTCCTTTATCTGCTGAAAGGTCTTGGTGGCCTCTTCATACTTGCCCTTTTTGAAAGCTTCTATGCCTTCACTCCACAACTGGGTAGGGGTCTTTTCTTCTGTTTCAAAAAGATAATTCCAGAGGGAACACCCATTCAGAAAAAAAACCAATAAGATTCCGAGTAGCAGCGATTTGGCAATATGAAAGAGTCGTGGGGGAGTCATTTTTAAAGATTTAACGTTTGGATGAGGGCAACAGCCCGGAGGGGGATTCAAGAAATTTTTCTGCAGCAAACGCAGCCGTGGCTCCTTCTCCCACTGCAGTAGATATCTGGCGGAGCAATTTCGATCTAATGTCTCCGGCGGCAAAAACGCCGGGCACAACGGTTGCCATGTTCTCGTCGGTCAATACAAATCCGGTTTCATCCAGGTCCAGCAGCCCTTTTACAAGCGCGTTGTTTGGGTCATAACCGATGAATACAAAGACCCCATGGACCGGTAGATGGGATGTTTCTCCGGTTTTCACATTCTCGAGATCCACCCCTTCCACACCGGTTTTGCCGACAATTTTTGTGGGGATGGTATCCCACACAAAATTTATTTTTTCTTCGGCCATGGCACGATCCTGTAGAAGTTTGATAGCCCTCAGTTCATCCCTTCGATGAATAATATGAACTTTACTGGCAAACCGGGTCAGATAGATGGCTTCCTCGACCGCCGTGTCGCCGCCCCCTATGACTGCTACTTCATAATCCCTGTAAAAAGGTCCGTCACAGGTGGCACAATAGGAGACACCTTTTCCCGTCAACAGATCTTCACCTTCAACCCCCAGTTTATGAGGCCCTGCCCCGCATGTCAGGATGATGGCCCTGGAATCGACAGACCCTTTATCGGTGATGACGGTTTTTTTCTCTCCGGAGAGTTCGAGGCGGATTACCTCCTGGCTCAAGATCTCAAGGCCAAATTTTTCAGCATGGCTCTTCATCCTTTCGACCAGTTCAAAACCGGAGACTCCGTCTGGAAAACCGGGATAATTTTCCACCCAATCGGTGGTGAGGATTTGACCGCCGGGTGAAAGTCTCTCAATCAAGAGAGTCTTGAGGCGTGAGCGTGACGCGTATAACCCTGCTGTCAGCCCGGCAGGGCCGCCCCCTATAATGATCAGATCTTCCATGATGATCCAAAGAAATAAAAACCCCGCCTTGTCCGCCGATGCAGGGTAAGGTATTTGATTGATATAACTTAAAGGAGTTTTTTTAGTTCCCCGTCGATCTGGCTCTTGGGCTGGGCGCCAATGATCATTTTGGCCACCTCGCCGTCTTTAAAAAGAATAAGTGTAGGGATATTCCTTATACCAAATTTTGCCGGGGTGTCACGATTTGAATCTACATCCATTTTTGCAATCTTTATCTTGCCTTTGTACTCTTGGGCCAATTCTTCCACCACAGGGCCTACCATTTTACAGGGGCCGCACCATTCGGCCCAAAAATCGACCATGGCCGGTATGTCGGAATTGACAATTTCTTCTTCAAAATTTCCATCGGTCACCTGTAACAGATCGGACATACTTCCTCTCCTTTCGATATCCAAGTTTGATAACGCCGCAAAAAGGCGCAAAAGCCACAAAAAGCAAGGCTCACATACAGTAAGATCAAAGAGTTATAAACAAAAAAATTTGATTTCTGACTTTTTACAAAACCATCAAGACTAAAAAAAAGATTAACACTGGTTCACCACTTTGTCAACCAAAAGGCGGTACTCACACTCTCTAGTGAGGGTGAAAAATTTCCTTGAAACGCGGATGTGACGGGAAAGGGCAGGGCCACATAAAAAGACCATTGGAAAGGGTGAGAGGACGTTCAATGAAAATGTTTTGTCCGGATGGATTATGGGTTTACGAAAATCTCTATTTTTTCTTTTTTGAAGATCTCTTGTCGGGCGGGTAGATAAATTTGGGAACGATATCATACGTCCAAGGTAGGCCCCACCATTGCCATCCATAATGTCTTCTCTTGTCAAAACCATGGATCTTATATCGTTTCGCAAGTTGATGGTAGAACTTGTTTTTGTTGCTGTCTTTAAACGCGGGAAATATTAACCCCTCAAAGCCATCTTCCACGTCATAGGCTTTCTTAAAGCCAGTCTTTACAAGCTCTTTGGCAGCAAGGGCGCTTCGGGTTCCATCTCTGCAAATGATCAACAGGTTGTCTGTTTTCTTAAATACTTTGCTAATTTCCTGAACAAACCTCTTGTTCCTTTCATTAAATCTGTAGCCGACGGCTCCGTTTTTTTTCAGGAACTTATTGGTCATAAACATATATGGAAAAAGATAGGCATTAATTGGATGGCCGACAAATTGGTATTCGGCTCTTGTCCGGACATCTATGAGGTAGGTGTCAGGTACCGTGTTCAGCATATCATACGCTTCTATACTCAAGATCTTCTTGGGTTCCTCCGCAAGGCTGTTTCCGAACGGCGAAAATATGAGAAGGAATCCAAAAAGAACACCAAGACCCGTTGACAAGGCTTTTTTACCCATGATTTTATCTTCTCTCATTTGTCCTGCATCGTTTGATAGAACGTTTCCATTTTGCATGGCAGAAGCGGGTTACTCAAACCAGCCAAACCCGTGCCCCCAAAGACCGGCACTTTGAAACAGATTAATAGACCAGGATCATTTTATTTGTCAACGAAAAATATCGCCACTGTCATAACCCTCTTGACACGTATTTGACAGAAGCTTAATATTTGTCGCTATTTATTAAGGTAGAAACTGGCCAATTTTGCCATAATCATCCTTTTGTTGCTGCCCATGGACCAGAAAAGGGTGTGAGAATCTCAAATGGTGCCCATAAGAAGGAATTTATGAAGACCGCAAGTAAAGTCTATTTTTCAGACCTTAGAACGTCTCCGAAAGAAAACCTGCCGTCCAAATTGGCAAGACTGATGGCTAGTGCCGGACTGGATGAAATTGTGGCGTCTCGGGGGCTTATTGCCATCAAAGTGCATTTTGGTGAGAAAGGAAACACAGCATTTATCCGCCCCGTATTTATTCGGCGAATCGTGGACCAGGTCAAAGAGTTGGGAGCGTCACCTTTTCTGACCGATACAAATACCCTCTATGGTGGGACAAGGGGAAATAGTGTAGCCCATTTGAAAACCGCCATAGAGAACGGTTTTGCCTACTCAGTTGTAAACGCTCCGATTATTATTGCCGATGGTTTGAGAGGGGGCTCGTTTTCAGGGGTCAGGATTGACCGGGGCGCCGTAAAAACAGCTTATCTGGGAAGGGGCATTGTTGAATCCGATTCTATCATCAGCGTTGCTCATTTCAAGGGGCATGAGTTGGCAGGCTTTGGTGGCACAATCAAGAATCTGGCTATGGGTTGCGCATCAAGAAAGGGGAAATTGGAGCAGCACTCGGGTCTGTCCCCAAAAGTTAAGCGGAAGAAATGTGTTGGATGCGGAGATTGCATGCGATACTGTACTCAGGGCGCTATTTCGGTGATGCAGGAAAAAGCCTTTATTGACCCCGGGAAGTGTGTGGGTTGCGGCGAATGTATCCTGATTTGCCCAAACAGCGCGATCAATATCCAGTGGAGCGGAGATATTGAGGTCTTTCAGAAAAAAATGGTGGCGTATGCATTAGCGGTCCTCAAGGGGAAGAAAGGGAAAGCTTTTTTCCTTAATTTTCTGATCAACATCTCTCCGGCCTGTGATTGTTACGGTCACAGCGATGCTTCTATTGTTCAAGATATTGGCATAACAGCCTCAAAAGACCCTGTGGCCATTGATCAGGCATCGGTAGATCTTGTCAACCGTCAAGTAGGCCTTGAGGGGACCCGACTTGACACCCACAAAAAAGAAGGGGAAGATAAATTCAAGGGGATTTATCCAAAAACTGACTGGTCTGTCCAGCTGGATTACGGCGAAGAATTGGGTCTTGGTTCCCGTGAATATGAGCTTGTTACCGTATAGGGTTGATGTCTTCCGGAAATAGTCTTCATCCGGAGAAGATGGGGAATTTTTTAGAATGTTGGAAGGAGAGAATTATGGAAATTAAAGTGATAAAAGCCGATGAAAGTCAATTAAAGCCAAAACCCACCGACGAATCCAAACTTGCATTTGGTAATATTGTAACGGACCACATAGCTAAAATGGAATATGAATCAGGAAAAGGCTGGTCCGATGCATGGATCGAGCCGTATGGAGATATCTCGATAGACCCCGCTGCAATGGCACTTCACTATGGGCAAGAGATATTTGAAGGGTTAAAGGCCTATCGTGGAAAAGATGGGATCTATCTCTTCAGAGCCAGGGAAAACTTTGAAAGGTTCAATCGGTCGGCGGCAAGGCTCTGCATGCCCGAGGTGGATGTTGATCAGGCCATGGAGGCACTGAAGAAATTGGTTCTCTTAGACAAAGATTGGGTTCCAAGGACAAGCGGCACCTCTCTCTATATAAGACCCACAATGGTCGCCACAGAACCCCATCTTGGAGTGAGGCCCGCAAGCGCCTACCTGTTCTTTATCATCATTGGGCCAGTGGGTGCTTATTATAAAGAGGGGCTAAATCCCGTCAAAATTTGGGTGGAGGATTTCTACGTGAGGGCTGCTGTTGGGGGGACAGGTGAGGCCAAGACCGCGGGGAACTACGCCGCCAGCCTGCTTGCTGCAGAGAAAGCCAAGGAAAAAGGGTTTACCCAGGTGCTCTGGTTGGATGCGGCAGAACGGAAATATGTTGAAGAGGTGGGGACTATGAATATGTTTTTCCGGGTTGACGACGAGGTGATCACCGCCCCTTTGACGGGGAGTATCCTGCCCGGAATCACAAGGGATTCCGTCATCCGGATCGTAAAGAATTGGGGGATGAAGTTGTCGGAACGCTCCCTTTCCATTGACGAGGTCATTGAAGCGGCCAAAAACGGCAGCTTACAAGAGGCCTTTGGTACAGGGACGGCCGCTGTCATATCTCCGGTGGGTCAGATTACGTATAAAGGAGAAGACCATATCGTGGCCGGGGGAAAAATGGGGGAACTGTCCCAGAGACTCTATGATGAAATCGTGGCAATCCAGTACGGCGAAAAACCTGACCCCTATGGATGGGTTGAGCGGATCAATTAAGTGGCTATCTAGAAATATCTTTCTGAAGACTATGGGCACGCGCAAAAATAACTTCACATTTTCGCATGCCATCTTCAGATCATCTTCGACCGCGCCTCAATCGCGAAAGCCTCGGAAGAGTGTTGCTATTCCTGTGGTTTCGCTCAATCGGCGCAGCCAAATCTGATCTAAATCTGTGCGCCAACTCTGTGAATTTATTTTTGCGCGAACCCTATGGATTAGACAAGAGGTAACCACATGATCCCTACGATAGAATGGGACGGACAATATGTCAGGATGATTGATCAGAGAAGGATCCCATCCAGAATTGAGTGGTATGTCTGCAGAGGATACAGAGACGTCATCAGGGCCATTGAGAAGATGGTAATACGGGGTGCCCCTGCAATAGGGGTGGCAGCGGCTATGGGCCTTGCCCTGGGGGGATTTTCCATCAGAACGAACTCCTCCCGAGTCTTTATGGACAAGTTTAGAAAGATAAGCAAAGAAATGCTTCTGGCACGGCCCACCGCAATAAACCTTAGGTGGGCCGTGGAACGGATGGGAAATCTGGCTGAAAATATGAAAACCGCTAGGGTGGATGAGATCAAAAAGGCGCTCAAACACGAATCCGAAATGGTCCTTGCCGAAGATATTAAGATCAACCGCAAAATGGGCTTAAATGGTGAAAAACTTGTTCCGACCGGGGCAACGATCCTGACCCACTGCAACGCGGGGTCGTTGGCTACCGGTGGTTACGGGACGGCACTGGGTGTAATCCGGGCAGCACACGAAAAAGGGAAAAAGATAAAGGTGATCGCCGATGAAACTAGACCGTGGCTCCAGGGGCTCCGTTTGACGGCTTTTGAGTTGATGGAGGACAAGATCCCCGTAACCGTAATAACTGACAATGCCGCAGGATCTCTGATGCGTCAAGGTAGGATTGATGTGGTCATCACGGGGGCCGACAGGATTGCTGCCAATGGAGATGTGGCGAACAAAATAGGGACATATCAGGTGGCCGTTCTGGCCAAAACAAACAAGGTCCCTTTTTATGTGGCAGCACCTCTGTCCACAATTGATCCGACCACCAAAAACGGAGACGCGATCCCGGTAGAAGAAAGGGGAGGGGATGAAATTTGTCAAATTGGCAGATTGAAAATCGGACCACCTGGGGTCTCGGTTTTAAATCCCGCCTTTGATATTACCCCAGCCAAATATGTGTCTGCCATAATCACCGAGAAAGGAGTTGTCAGACCTCCTTTTAGAAGGGGAATCAAAAACCTGTTGGCTTGAGGTGGTTGAAATTTCTTCCGACGTCATGATCAAGCCATAAACGTCTTTTTGCTTGACCTTGCGGTGTCCCTCCAAAAACTCTTGAGTTTTCTTTATTGTTCCCAGTCGAACCTCATGCCCATCAAGCTGTTTTATAAAGCCATTCCCTTTCCGACGGCCAGTTCAAATTGGATTCAGGAGGACATTGGTCCTTCAGCCGCTTTTATGATACTATGTGTTCCCAGACGGGATTCAATATAACAAGACATAATGCTACATCAAAATTGACAGGTTTTTTTGAAGCCACTATATTTTTTCTGAAAAAATGGACCATCACTAAATCTAAATGCTGGACAGGAGGATGTGTGTCGTGGGTGAAGAAGAAATCAGGAAAAAGACTCAGGAGACGGCAAAGAAGCTCTTTGGAAAAGGTATCAAAATGGATCCCCCCTATTTTTTGTGGAAATCCTTTGACAGAGACTTGGCAAATGATTTTTCGAAATTTATAACAGGCAACCTCTATTCCCGGACCGTCCTTACGTTGCCGGAAAGACAGATGGTGGCCTGCGCCATGCTGGCGGCGATCCGTGCGGGTGATGAATTGAGACTCCACGTAAATGGTGCATTGAATGTAGGGTGCGATCCGGCAAAACTCGCGGAGGTTTTTTTTCAGGTGGCCACCTATGCGGGTATGCCGGCCGTCAACGAGGCACTTTCGATTTATCGCGACGTTCTAAAAGAGAGGGGGGAGTGGCCGATTGAAAGCTAATGGGATGGACCACAGGAGGGTTCTTTTTTGTCACTCAGGCAATTGGGACAGTAGAGCGAGACCGTGCCAGAGTTGCTGGGGAATAAAATTTTGAGAAGTTGCGTTCAAGCTAAATTTGCAGGGATTTAACAAAACGAACCGGTGGATTTCCCAGGGGTTGTACGTTTAAGAGATTGCGGTATGAAACGGATTTTGAAGATCACAATTTGGAGTTTTTCGGTGGGAGCCTTTCTAGGCATGTGTACTGCTGCCTATTTTTGGTATGTCTGGTCCAGCAACCTCCCATATATAGGTTCTATGAAAGACTACCGCCCTCCGATTATTACAGAGATATACAGTGATGACGGGGAAGTGATCGGGAGGCTTTGGGAGGAAAAAAGGATTGTCGTCCCACTGGAAGGCCTGCCAAGACATCTGATCCAGGCCTTTATCGCTGCAGAGGACTCTCGTTTTTTTGAACATGAAGGAGTGGACATACAGGGGATAATCAGGGCGCTTTTCAAGAACCTTGCCGCAGGTAAGATAGAGCAGGGGGGCAGCACCATAACACAGCAGGTAACAAAGTCGCTCCTCTTAAAAAATACCGAAAAAACCTACCGCAGAAAGGTCAGGGAGGCCACCTTATCTATCCAGCTTGAGAAAATTTTTTCAAAGGAAAAAATCTTATTTCTCTATTTGAACCAGATCTATCTCGGACACGGGGCCTATGGGGTGGAGGCCGCGGCACGAACTTATTTTGGTAAAGCTGCAAAGGACTTGAGCCTTGAACAATCGGCCCTTCTTGCAGGGTTGCCCCAGGCCCCGGCAAGGTATTCTCCTGTCTCTCATTTTGATCGGGCAAAGGCTAGACAGAAATATGTCCTGGAAAGGATGCGGGAAGAAGGGTTATATCACCGATCAACAGCATAAAAGAGCCCTTAAGGCTCCCCCTTAATATGGAAAATGCATCTGAAAATACCTTTGCAAGAGCACCGTATTTTACGGAGTATATCCGACAATATCTTCTCAAAAAATATGGTCGGGGACCCCTGTATCGGGGAGGACTCAAGGTCTACACTTCGCTTGACTTGAGTATCCAGGAGAAGGCGAGAGAAGCACTTGTAAAGGGACTCTCGGAGTTGGACAAACGGGAAGGGTACAGAGGCCCTGTCCGGCATTTGGAAGAAGAGGATATATACGACTATATGGCAAAATCCTTTGATAGACTTTCCGGATCACCCTTCCGAGCCGGATCGATTATTGAAGGGCTGGTGTTGGATGTGGATGACAAAAAAAAGGAAGTGGTTGTCTGGTTGGGCGAGGACTTGGGCCGTCTACCGGTTTCGAAGATGAGATGGGCCAGGAGGCCCAACCGGAAAGTGCCTTTCTACAATCGCAGGGTAAAAAAGCCGTCAAGTGTCCTAAAAAGGGGCGATGTAATCCTGGTTCGTCTTTTGAGGGAGAGGGGTTCTCCCGGGGTTGTTTCAGGGTCGGGCGTGGCGGTTAAGAAAGGGTTTTCATGGGAAGTTTCGCTGGAGCAGGCCCCTGCAAGTCAAGGCGCCCTTTTTTGTATGGCACCTGGGACGGGTGAAGTGAAGGCCATGGTCGGCGGCAGGGATTTCCAGGTGAGCCAGTTTAATCGGGCGATTCAATCCAGACGGCAACCTGGCTCTGCCTTTAAACCCATCATTTATGCTGCTGCGTTAGGCAAGGGTATGAGCCCGGTAAAAATCATTATGGATAGCCCATTTATCTCTGAGAGAGATGATGATGATAAAGTATGGAAGCCAAAAAATTATAAGGAAAAATTCTTTGGGCCCACACTTTTCAGAACAGGTCTTATCAAGTCTCGAAATGTTATTACAGTGAAATTGTTGAAGGAAATAGGGGTTAATTACGCAATTCAATACGCAAAAAAGCTGGGCATTGAATCCAATCTGAGCCCTGACCTCTCCCTGGCCCTTGGAGCATCGGGCGTTTCGCTTTTGGAATTAACAAGGGCCTATGCAGTATTTGCTAACGATGGAATGCTGGTAGAACCTATCTTTATCAAACGGATAGTGGACCGGGGTGGTCAGGTGATTGCTGAAAACCAGCCAAAGGCCAAGAGAGTCATTTCGGCGGCGACAGCCTATGTGATGACGGATCTTCTGAAGGCGGTCGTTCAGAATGGGACGGGGTGGCGTATCAAGGCCCTAAAACGACCGGCAGCCGGGAAGACCGGAACAACCAACAATCTGTGGGATGCCTGGTTTATGGGGTACACACCCGAACTGGTGACGGGTGTTTGGGTGGGTTATGACGACCGAAAGGCCATGGGAAAAGGAGAAACCGGTTCCAGGGCGGCCAGCCCGATTTGGCTCTATTTTATGTCCGAAGCGTTGGCAGGACGCCCTGCAATGGATTTTGAGGCGCCTGATGGCGTTGTGTTTGCCAAAATTGACGCGAAAACAGGGTTTCTGGCCAGTGAACATTCCAAAAAAACCGTGTTCCAGGCGTTTCAAGAAGGAGGCCAGCCAAAAAAATATTCCCCCAGTTCAAAATTACCCAAATCAGGGCAATTTCTGGAATTGGATATGGCGCCTGAGAAATAACAAATTTTCCTTTTCCCCAAATCCGGGCGCCAATTCTGCAAAGTTATTTCTGCGCAGACTCTAAAAATATTATTTCCTAAGGATATTATTTCAGGTCCTTTATTCCTTGAAGGACCGTGTCAAAGAGTTCTCGAACGTCACTCTTTTCCAGACAGGAAAATGCCACTCTGAGGTCTGTTTCGCCCAGGGAAATAAGTCCTACCCCGTATTTGTCAAGGAGATGGACTCGGAGCTGTTCTGCATCAACTGTTTTCAATTTCAGACACATAAAATAACCGGAATTGAACGGATATGGTTCCCATGCCTCTTTATATTTTGGATCGGCAAGGACCTGCTTGACCTCAAGGGCACGTTCCTTCAAAATTTGAAGTTTCTCTTCTTTTTCCTCCTGATAGTGATCGGATCGCAAGGCTTTCAGGATTATTTCCTGACCCAGGTGCGAGGCATTGGAGATGGATCCTCTCACGCCACCGGCTGTTTTCTTTTCCAGGGCGTCATAGAGAGGTCTCGGGTCTGTCTCAAAAAATACACCATAGGTGATAAAACCCACTCTTAACCCCCAAACATAATCTTCCTTTGTGGCGCCATCCAATTTGATAGCAAGCAGGCGGGGATCACGACCCATGAGTTTTGCAAATATGGATTCTTTGAGTGTTTCCTCTTCGTAATATAGTCCGAAATAGGCGTCATCTGTCAACGCCAGGACATTGACCCCGCCCCGGGCGGCATTTGCCAAAATGTCAACAATACCATCAGCTTCCTCCACGGTGGGGGCATAGCCCGTGGGATTGTTGGGAAAGTTGAGTATTACGATGATCTTTTTTCTCTCTTTTGCCTCGAACTCGACACAGGCTTTAAAGGCATCCAGATTGAATTTGCCCCGGTCGTCAAATAAAGGATAATGTACGATTCTGGCCCCCCTTCTGACCGAAAATATCATGTTGTAGTTACCCCACATTTTGTCCGGAAGAATGATTGTATCGCCCGGATCCACCCACATGTCCGCAATGACGCTCATCCCGTGAGTTATTGCATGGCTCACAACAGGAAGACTGATTTCTTTTTCTTTTAGGGAGGGGTTCTTTTTTGGCAGGGCCTCCTTCCAGGCCTCACGCAACGGCAAAATCCCAAAGGAAGAGGCATAGGTAAGCGCATCCTCCGGTTTGAGCTCTCTTATCATTGACATAACAGAGGGAAGGAACATGGTCCGCCCTTTTTCAGTGGCCATACCAACCGTGGCGTTAAACTTGTGGGCCTTTTCTTTTGCCTCGGCACCCTGGGTAAGAATTCCCTTTGGAAAAAAGAGGTTTTTACCTACCTCTGACAACGATTCGTAAATGTGTACATTGGCCTCTTTTATTATTTGGTTTAGCTCTTTTGCGATTGGGTTCATAGGACCTTCCTTTCTCTTTTGCACATGGGGTTAGGGTATCAGGAGGAATCTTGTTGTTCATTTTTTGAACAGACTCCAGAATTTACATCCGGAGTCTGTCAGCCCTTTTTGATTAGTCGGTGGTTCCCGGAGTTGTCAAGCAAAAATGTGGGAACAATTATAAAAGAAGAGTGAAAGGATCAGGTCTAAGATCCTGCTTGAAGGTGGGGTACTGGGGGATTTTCAATTTGTCTTGACTTAAAAACGTGACTCCTAATATATTTAGTTGATTTTTTGAAAGATATTTTTATTTTTGCGCAGGCCCTAAGCCTGTCTTTTAGAAAGGGGAATTGCATATGAGGGATGTGGTCATAGTCAGCGCGTGCAGGACAGCCATTGGTGATTTTTCGGGCGGTCTTTGTTCCATTCCGGCAACGGAACTCGGGGCTATTGTAATCAAAGAGGCGGTTGGACGCGCGGGTATAGGGTACGAAGATGTGGACGAAGTGATAATGGGCAATGTCCTGCCCCATGGGCTGGGCCAGAACCCGGCGAGACAGGCCATGGTCAAGGCCGGTCTCCCGTGGGATGTAGGTGCCATTACAATAAACAAAGTTTGTGGATCAGGTCTTAAGTCCGTGATGCTTGCGGCCCAGGCCATCCAGTGTAACGATGCCGATGTTGTGGTGGCAGGGGGATTTGAAAATATGAATCTCTGCCCCTATATGCTTCAAAAGGCAAGAACCGGTTATCGGATGAACAATGGGACGCTTGTTGATGGTATGGTGCACGACGGCCTTTGGGACCATGTAAATGACTTTCATATGGGAATGAGCGCTGAACTGGCGGCGGATAAATATGGGATTACACGAGAAGATATGGATGCCTTTTCACTCAATTCTTATGAAAAGACGTGGAAAGCCATTGAGGAAGGGAAGTTCAAAGATGAGATCGCACCGGTTGAAATTCCCGTAAGAAAGGGAGAACCAAAGATATTTGATGAGGATGAAATTCCTTGGAAAAAACCAAAGACAACCGCAGAGGGGCTGACCAGGCTTAGACCGGCCTTTAAAAAAGACGGCAGGGTAACGGCAGGGAATGCATCCAAGATAAGTGACGGTAGTTCGGCCTTAGTGCTCATGGCCCGTGAGAAGGCAGAAGAACTGGGATGCAAACCCATGGTACGTGTGGGCGCACAAGGGGCCGCAGGGATTGATATGAAATACGTTCTTGTTGCGCCCATATTCTCAATACCCAAGGTCCTGGCCAAGGATGGTCTCAAGGTGGAAGATGTGGATCTCCATGAGATAAATGAGGCCTTTAGCTCTTCCTCTGTCGCTGTCAGCAATGAGTTGGAAATCGATTCAGAAAAATTGAACGTCCACGGTGGATCCGTCGCCCTGGGTCACCCCATCGGGGCGAGCGGAGCCCGGATTTTGACCACCCTCATCTATGCAATGAAGGACAGGGGGGCGGCCATTGGAGAGGCTTCGCTCTGTCTGGGCGGTGGCGAGGCCGTGACCCTTGTGGTTTACAACGAGGAATAGATATTAATACCTCAAAATTTAGGTTCATGACGGGAAGAAAACGTTTCTCCGGTTTATCCGGGGTTAACGTATAAAGGAGATCGCGTATGACGGATGTGGTGATTGTTTCCGGCGCAAGGACGCCGGTTGGAAATTTTGGCGGTGCCTTAAAGGGAACGCCCGTTGTTGAACTGGGAGCCCTGGTACTTAAATCAACGCTCAAAAAAGCCAATTTAAGGCCTGCGGCATCGGACGCTTTAACAAAGTTTGAACCGGATGGCCTTAAGGGCCTTGGGATGATTGAGCTTGAGAAAAAGAGCTATGATTATGACGATTCTCATCAGCCCGTTCAAATTGATGAAGTGATCATGGGAAATGTGGTGGGGGCTGGTCAGGGGCAGAATGTTGCCAGACAGGCCATGATCAAGGCAGGGATATCAAAAGAGACAAGTGCCTTTACCGTCAACAAAGTGTGCGCCTCCGGGATGAAGGCGGTTTCGCTTGCTGCCCAGGCCATCAGAGCGGGGGATGCCGAAGTGATCTTGGCCGGTGGAATGGAAAATATGAGTCTGATTCCATACGTGTTGCCGGCGGCCCGATGGGGAGCTCGTATGGGCAATGTTGATTTGGTGGATCTGCTGGTGTTTGACGGGCTGTTTGAGATTTTTTATGGCTATCACATGGGTATTACCGCCGAAAACATTGTAGAGAAATATGGTATCTCGAGACAAGAGCAGGATGAGCTTGGGGCACTGAGCCATCAGCGTGCGAGAAAGGCCATCGCCGACGGGACATTCAATAATGAGATCGTACCGGTGATAATTCCCCAGAGAAGGGGGGACCCTGTTGTATTTGATACCGATGAAAGGCCTATGGATACCAGTGCGGAAAAAATGGGGAAACTGCGTCCGGCATTCAAAAAAGATGGCACGGTCACAGCAGGAAACGCATCGGGGATCAACGATGCCGCAGCCGCGTTGCTTCTCATGTCCGCGGACAAAGCCAGGGAACTGGGGATAAAGCCCCTCGTCAGGGTAAAGGCCTGTGCATATGCAGGGATTGACCCTGCCTATATGGGGCTGGGCCCAATTCCGGCCGTAAGAAAGATCTTTGAGAAAGAGGGCTTGTCTATTGATGACTTTGGCGCCATTGAGTTGAATGAGGCGTTCGCAGCTCAGGCCATCGCATGTATGCGGGAGCTCAAATGCGATGTGGAAAAGACAAATATCCATGGAAGCGGGGTTTCCATCGGACATCCCATCGGATGCACGGGCGCAAGGATCATACTGACCCTTATGGGCATTATGTTAAGGGGTGGGCATGATCTGGGTCTGGCGTCTCTTTGCATCGGAGGCGGGCAAGGCATGGCAACGGTGTTAGAGATTGTTGATTGATGATTGTAGATTGTCGATTGAACAGGTCGATCAACATTCGTCATTATAAATAATAAATTTGAAAAGGGAGCGAGCGATGTCATACGAAAACATTATATTTGAAACTGTAGGGGGAGTCGCGATCATAAAGTTTAACCGTCCAAAGGCATTAAACGCCATCAATCCTGCTGTTCTGGAAGAAGTCAACGATGCCCTGGGAAATATTGAAGCGGATCACAAGACAAGAGTACTTGTGCTTACCGGTGAAGGGGAAAAGGCATTTGTGGCAGGCGCCGATATAGCTCATATGGTAAAACTTTCACCCCTTGAGGGCCGGAAATTTTCACGGGGCGGGCACGATCTCCTCTTTCGTCTGGAAGGTCTGCCAATTCCTGTAATTGCCTGTGTCAACGGGTTTGCCCTGGGGGGCGGGACGGAGATCGCAATGGCCTGCGATTTTATCTATGCCTCCGAGAATGCCAAATTCGGGCAGCCCGAAATTAATCTTGGAGTCATCCCCGGGTTTGGGGGAACCCAACGGCTTTCGCGACTGGTTGGAAAAACCATGGCTAAAGAACTCTGCTTGACGGGGGCCATAATCAGCGCCCAGGAGGCAAAGGAGATTGGTCTTGTAAACAGGGTGTTCCCCCATGATACATTGTGGGAGGAGACCATGAAGACAGCCAATCTCATGGCGGGGAAAGGCAAGGTGTCCCTCCGGGCCATTAAACGTTGTATCGACCGTGGTTTTGACGTTGATTTGCACTCTGGGTGCTATATGGAAGCAGATGCCTTTGCGTTGTGTAAGGCCAGCCCGGATGCAAATGAAGGGATGAGCGCGTTTTTGGAGAAGAGAAAACCCGAATTCAAAGGAGAGTTGACCTGACCATGGACTTTGCCCTGACTGAAGAACAACAAATGGTTCAAGATATGGTCCGGCGGTTTGCCGAAGTTGAGATAAAACCACGGGCAGCGGAACTCGACGCGACCCATGAACATCCCGTGGATATCGTAAAACAGCTGGGCGAATTGAAGATGATGGGCATTGCCGTGTCCGAGGAATACGGCGGCGGGGGCATGGACTACGTATGTTATGTGCTTGCCCTTATTGAAATCTCAAAGGCATGTGCCTCCACAGGGGTGATCATGTCTGTAAATAACTCCCTATACTGTTTCCCCGTGGATGCCTATGGGACGGATGAACAAAAAAAGAAATATCTTTACCCGTGTGCGGCAGGTGAAAAACTCGGGTGTTATGGCCTGACCGAGGCGGGAGCTGGTTCGGACCCGGCAGGTATGCGGACGACCGCCGTGAGGGACGGAGTAGAATGGGTTTTAAACGGGGAGAAAAAGTTTATCACCAATGGCAACGTGGCATCTTATGGTGTGATCGCTGCGGTGACGGAAAAAGGGAAGGGTTACAAGGGGATCAGCTCATTTGTTGTTGACTTTGAGAACACACCTGGCTTTAAAGTGGGCCGGGTGGAGGAAAAGTTGGGTATCTGCGCCTCCGGTACCTCAGAGCTGGTCTTTGAGGATGCCAGGGTGCCTGCGGATGCCCTCCTGGGGGAAGAGGGCGGGGGGTTCAGGCAGATGCTCACCACCCTTGACGGCGGTCGGATAGGTATCGCTTCTCAGGCCGTCGGGATCGGCAGGGCCGTGCTTGAGGAGGCAGTGGAGTACGCCAAGATACGAGAACAATTCGGCAAACCCATAGCCACCTTTCAGGCCATTCAGTGGAAACTGGCAGATATGGCCACAGAACTGGATGCCGCTGAACTTCTTACCCTGAGAGCGGCATGGCTTGAGGACAACAAGAAGCCCTATGAAAAAGCCGCGGCCATGGCCAAAATGTATGCTTCGGACGCGGCCATGAGGGCCTCTGTTGAAGGAATTCAGGTATTGGGAGGATACGGGTATTGTCGGGAATATCCCATGGAAAGACACATGCGGGATGCAAAGATATGCCAGATATATGAAGGCACCAATGAGATCATGCGTCTGGTAATAGCAAAAAATCTTTTAAAATAAACCATTCGAGTTTTTAGGAAACCATCAAAGTTGCGGATCCAAAGACACCAATCGGCTATTGTAAATCCATAATACCCATTCAAAAGGGGGTGACCTGATGCCCTTGACGTTTGATAAAAAGATATTTGAGGACATAGAAAAGGGCTGTAGACGGTGGAAGAAGCGACTTGAGAAAATCTTTTCCTCAAAGCTGGAGCGGCTTGAAAGATTTTCTACGGTTTCGGACACGGTAATTAACAGAATCTATACCCCATCTGATATCGCGAATGAGGATTTCTCAAAAGACCTGGGTTTCCCGGGCGAATACCCCTTTACACGGGGGGTGCAGTCGTCCATGTACAGGGGACAACTTTGGACCATGAGAATGTTCGCAGGTCTCGGAAGCCCAAGTGATACCAATAAGCGGTTCCACCACTTGGTAAAGGAGGGTCAAACAGGGCTTTCCACGGCATTTGATATGCCCACATTGATGGGATATGACTCGGACTCACACAAGGCCCGGGGAGAGTGTGGGAGGTGCGGGGTTGCAATCGACACCCTGAAAGACATGGAGGACTTGTTTGAGGGGTTGTCCATAGACGAGATCACCACTTCCATGACCATTAATCCGCCGGCACCTGTGATCTGGGCAATGTATATTGCTATGGCAGAGAAGCGGGGGATAGACAGAAAACGCATCGGCGGCACCATCCAGAACGATATGCTCAAAGAGTTTGTGGCACAGAAGACCTTTATGTGCCCGCCAAAGCCCTCTGTCCGTCTTGTTACGGACACAGTGGAATTTGGGACAAAGCAAGTGCCCCGGTGGAACACCATCAGTATCAGCGGTTATCATATCAGGGAGGCGGGTTCCACCGCGGTTCAGGAGTTGGCGTTTACCCTGGCTGATGGGATCGCATATACCCAGGCCGCTATCGAAAGGGGTCTTGATGTGGATGACTTTGCCCCCCGGTTTTCCTTCTTTTTTAATTCCCATCTCGATTTTTTTGAGGAGATCGCCAAGTTTCGTGCGGCCAGACGGATGTGGGCGAAAATCATGAAGGAGAGGTTCAAGGCCAAAGATCCCCGGTCCTGGTGGCTGCGGTTTCACACACAAACGGCAGGATGTTCCCTTACGGCCCAACAGCCTTACAATAATGTGGTAAGGACAGCCCTCGAGGCCCTGGCCGCGGTGTTGGGGGGTACACAGTCGCTTCACACCAATTCCCTTGATGAGGTCCTGTCCATACCCACCGAGGAGGCCGCGACCATTGCGCTGAGGACCCAGCAGATCATTGGAGAGGAATCGGGTGTGACAAATACCATCGACCCGTTGGGTGGCTCCTTTTTTGTCGAGCGCCTGACCAACCAGATGGAGGAAGAGGCATTTGAAATCATCCGGAAAATTGATGATATGGGCGGAATGCTTTCGGCTATAGAAAGAAATTATCCCCAGCAGAAAATTGCCGATGCGGCATATCATTTTCAGAGACAGGTCGAAAAAAAGGAAAGGACCGTTGTCGGGGTAAACAAATATGTCATGCCGGAAGATATCCCGGTGGAGGTCATCCTGATGGATGAGGAACTCGAAAGACTCCAGATAGAGAAGACAAACCGGATCAAGAATGAACGTGATAATAAGCAGGTGAAGGAATGTCTTGAAAAGGTTGGAGAGATCTGTACCGGGGACCAGAATACCATGGAATCTCTGGTGGAGGCAGTCAAGGCCTATGCAACGCTTCAGGAGGTATGTGACGTTTTCAGGGAGGTTTTTGGGGAGTACAGGGACCCGGGTATCTATTAAAAAGTTGAGGTATTTGATGTTTGGGATTGGCGAGAAACAAGACCATTTTTGTTGAGATATCACAGGCATATTTTTTTTTGGCAAATTCCTTTACATCTTGTGAGAGGTGTTTATGAAACAAAAAAGAAAAATCAGGGTGATGGTGGCTAAACCGGGTCTGGACGGTCATGACAGGGGGGCAAGGATTATTGCCAGGGCATTTCGTGACGCCGGTTTTGAGGTGGTCTACACGGGACTCCACCAGACCCCTGAAGAGATTGTTGAGGCAGCCATTCAGGAAGACGTTGATATGATAGGGCTTTCAAGTTTGGCCGGGGCGCACAGATATCTGTTTCCAAGGACTGTTGAACTTCTGCGGGAAAGGGGAGCCGATGATATTGTCGTGTGCGGAGGAGGGATCGTTCCGGATGATGATCTTGAGATGCTCAAAAAGTCAGGGATAAAAGAAATTTTCACCCCCGGGACGACCCTTGAAGAGATCGTCACGTGGGTTGAAGAAAATGTGACACCGAGGTGAAGAAAGGCTTATGGACAATGTGGTAAAAAAGGTGGTCGCCGGGGATGTGAGAACGGTGGCGCGGCTTATTCGTGACATAGATGATAGAATCCCGGAGGTAAGGGAGACCTTAAAGGACCTTTATTCCCATACGGGAAAGGCATATGTAATTGGTATTACCGGTGCCCCTGGTGTAGGGAAGAGTACATTGGTCGACCAGATGATCAGTCATATAAGAAAAACGGATAAAACTGTTGGCGTCCTTGCCGTTGATCCCACAAGCCCATTTAGCGGAGGAGCGATCCTTGGCGATCGGGTGAGGATGCAACGACATAGCATGGACCCGGGCGTGTTTATCCGTTCGCTGGCCACACGCGGCCATTTCGGGGGACTCACGCAGTCCACTCGCAGCGCCATTGATGTCCTGGATGCTATGGGAAAGGACTATATTATTGTTGAGACCGTGGGGGTCGGACAAGATGAGGTGGATGTGGTCAAGACGGCGCACACAACCGTCATTGTGGTGATCCCGGGGATGGGAGATGATATACAGGCCCTCAAGGCTGGTATCCTTGAGACCGGTGATATATTTCTTATCAACAAAGCTGATCGTGAAGGGACGGACAAGACCGTCAGTGATCTCCGGTTGATGATTGAGATGGATCAAAGAAAATATGAAGGGGGTAAGTGGAAACCGCCCATTCTGAAGATCGAGTCACTGTTTGATAAGGGGGTTGCGGAGTTTTTGGAGGAAGTCGAGAAACACCGAAGGTATCTTTTAGAGAGGACCGATGGGTTGAAATTGAGAAAGAACAAGAGTAAGGCGAAAGAGGAATTGGGGGAGATGGTAAGAAACCGGCTTATAGAAGAGGTGCTCGGCAAACTAACTGAAACAGGTGAGTTCGATAGGGCAGTGCAGGCCATTGTGGAGGGCAAAACAGACCCCTATTCGGCCTGTGATGAACTGGTCCTCCCGGTTATAGGGCTTCCCGGCATCTGAAAATCTCGAGATCGTGCAATTTGAAACAGTGCCCGCTAACTCAAATTGAAATAGGGACGGGGGAATTAAAACGCCCATGCATACCATATTTTGGTGGGTACGGCAGGTTTTTCTTACGTTTGTGAGTTTCTTTTTTCTTCTCTTCGGGATTCATATTTTGAGGGCGGCCTATCGACTGGAGGACCCCGCATACTTTGTCATGACCTTTTTTGCGTCAAACCTGTTTATCCTTATCAGCGCCACCCTTATATTTGGTTTTGTATGGCGCATGGTGAAAGCATACAGAAACCAGGAAAAACTAAAAACTAGTTATATTTCATAATACTATATTGGTAAGCTAAAGTGTTTTGTTAAATTTCTAACTCTTTTCTGATGTTCCAGCCCTGTGGAATGCGAAACCTATTCCTCCGGGGGCAGGAGAGAAGAACCCATATTTTCTCTTGACGCAATTTACGTCTTAAACGAAGCGGGAGGTGACACAAATGACGCGACGTAACAAACCGCTGCCTATTGGAAAAAGGCTCTTAAAGTTGAGGAAAGAGAGGGGGCTTACTCTCAAACACCTGGCAAACGAAACAGGATTGGCCTCACCGTATATTTCCCAGGTGGAAAAAGGGGAATCAATACCCTCGGTTGCTGTCATTCTCCAACTCTCCAGGGCACTTGAAGTCGATTCAAGTATTTTGCTAAAAGAAGAGAAGAAACGTGCGGGCAAGAAGACGGCTGAAGATTACCAAAAAAGAACCGACGCCTATAGTTATGAAACCCTTACGCCGGAGGCGAGGCATAAACACCTCAAGGCCTTTAAGGTTCTTATCGATCCCAAGTCCGAACACAAGCCGGTTAATTATCAGCACCTGGGTGAAGAGTTTCATTACGTCCTGAAAGGGAAAATCGAGGTGCTGGTGGGAGAGAACAAGAATATCCTTGGCCCCGGCCAGTGTTTACACTTCAACTCTTCCATTGTCCACAGATTGCGAAATCTCAGTTCAGAACAAGCAGAACTTTTGGTTGTGTTGTATACCCCGTGACTGCAAGTCTCGTAAAAACTTTTTTTGGTTTTGTCTGTTAACCGTAGATTTGGTGTTCTTTATGGCCTATCAACTTACCGAAGAACAGCGAATGATCAAGGCGATGGTCAGGGAGTTTGCCAGGGAGGAGATCCTTCCTACAGCCAGCGAAAGGGACAGGACCGGAGAGTTTCCTGCGGAAATTCTCAAAAAAATGTGCGAGCTCGGGCTGATGGGAATGAGTGTGCCACCTGAATATAATGGGGCAGGGGTTGACACTGTGAGCTATTCTGTTGCCCTTCAGGAGGTCGCTTATGCTTGTGCCTCCACTGCCGTGATCATGTCGGTTCATAACTCTGTGGCCTGCGGTCCGATTTATCTTTACGGATCAGAATATTTGAAAGAAACCTATCTAAAACCCCTTGCAGCGGGAACCAAGATAGGGTCTTTTGCCCTTACTGAGGCGGGTGCCGGCTCTGATCCGGCCAGCCAAAAAACAAAGGCTGTCAGGGATGGAGACAACTACGTCATAAACGGTACAAAGGCGTTTATCACCACAGGAAAAAACTCTGACTTGACAGTGGTGACCGCGTACACGGACAAGAGCAAGAAACACCGTGGCATCAGCGCTTTTATTGTGGAGAAAGGGACCCCCGGGTTTTATGTGGGAAAAGAGGAAGAGAAGATGGGGCTTCGTGCCTCTGATACAACCGGGCTGATTTTTGAAGATTGTCGGGTACCGGTCCGGAACCTCCTCGGGCAGGAGGGGGATGGCTTTGTTATCGCCATGGCCTCTCTGGATGGGGGGCGCATCGGAATCGCCTCTCAATCCGTTGGGTTGGCGCAGGCATGTCTTGATGCAGCAGTCACCTATGCCAAGGAGCGAGTCCAGTTCAACAAACCGATTGCCAAGTTTCAGGGGATCCGGTGGATGATAGCAGATATGGCAACACAGCTGGAAGCCGCAAGGCTGCTTACATTTAACGCGGCCGCCATGAGGGACCGGGGGGAGGATTTTTCAACTGCGGCTTCAATGGCAAAGGTCTTTGCCTCTGAAATGGCAAATAAGGTAGCCTATCAGGCCCTTCAGATTCACGGGGGATATGGCTACATCAAGGAATTTCCGTTGGAGAGATATTATAGGGACGTGAGGGTCTTTACCATCTATGAGGGAACCTCGGAAATTCAGAGAAGAGTGATCGCCAATCAGGTAATTGGTAAATAGTGTCCGAACGAAAACTAGGATTTTTCGTTTAGACATGAAATAGGGTATCGGGATCCCGGGCGTCTGGTCTGTAAGACTTACAGCCCGGTTTGATTTCAGCAACAGATCAAAAAATCTTTACAGAGGAGGTAAAAAATGGCAAAGGAGAATGCGGCCGTAGCCGTCTATAAGACACACATCGAGGCCGAAGCGGCAATCAAGGAGCTGCAAAAGTCGGGAATCGACATGAAAAAGCTGTCCATCCTGGGCAAGGACTATCATGCTGAAGAGAAGGTGGTAGGTTACTATAACGCTGGTGATCGAATGAAGTTCTGGGGCAAATGGGGAGCCTTCTGGGGCGGCATGTGGGGACTCTTATTTGGCTCGGCTATGTTTTTTGTACCGGGTGTTGGACATATTGTGGCGCTTGGTCCGGTCGGGGGCTGGATTCTGGGGGCCATAGAGACCGCAGTGGTCGTAGCCGGTCTAAGCGCCCTGGGTGCGGGGCTTTACAGCGTCGGGATTCCCAAAGATAGTGTAATCAGGTACGAGACGGCTGTAAAGGCTGATAAGTTCCTTGTCATCGCTCACGGCACAAAAGAGGATGTTGACAAGGCAAAGGAAGTGATAGATACGACCGGTCCTGTGGAGGCCAATGTCCACCATCGGTAGAAGGGATTAATTAAATTGCAGTTGTTCAGATTTGACCATGAAATTGTCGGAAAAGAGTCTGGACCATGTCTGACAATTTCATTTTATCTCGGTGGGGATAACCATGACTTATCACAACTCTCGGTTTGCCCCTCCAAATCATGATAACACAGGTTATAAGGATTGGTCTTTTCCGGCCTTGATATGATTTTGGAATTGGCGGATGAAGAAGAAAAAAGAGCAAGTTTTCAGACATCCAACAGGTTATGACTGCCAGACGTAAATTACACTTTTTGCCTGGGAGATCCAAAATCAGTTAGCCTGTTGTTCTCTACCACAGCCTTATTCCCTTCAATCTGCGTGAAATCAAAGCTTTAAACTTTATCAAGACACTGCAAACCCAATCCATTTGAAATAAAGCTTGGAAACAATCATTTAATTCCACGGGACCGGTTGATCATGATCATTCTATGTCTTTTGTTGTCATTATTCATTGACTCCAATTTTTCTTGGACTTGAAGATCATTCATCTTTAGTTGCTTAGTAAAACTTACTTCATCGAGTTCAGACTCAATATTTGAAGCAAAAGAGTATGCTTCTGCCTCGGTGAGATCCCCTCTTTTGATTGTTTCCAGAGAATCGTTTATTTTTTTTACGAAAGATTTCAATTGGGCCAGATTGATTTCGGCCCTCATAAAGTATCCCTGGCCCTTCCGTGCCTTTGCAAGCAACTCATTAAAAAAACGGGCATGCTCAAGCTCTTCTTCTCTCATTCCTTCCCAGAACAACCGGACCGGTTTTGAAAAGCTATTCTTTTTGGAAAGAAAGTCATAGATCTTGGCGAACCCTCCTTCTATCTTTGCCAAATTAATAAGAACATTTTCAATTTTCTGGAAGTTGTTTTCTACCATTAGATACCCCCGAATAATAAATCTCCACTAGTCCGCCTTAAACGACATGGTCAAATTAACATCAACCTGACCTTATACTGCTCCATTATCTGGCAGCACCCTCGGGAAAGGACTTCGTGCATTATGGTAGCGTCGCAAGCCCTCTGAAAATAGTCAACACTTGGTTTTGCAGTCATCTGTTTCACGGCCTTTTGAAATTCAAGGAGCACATAGGAAAGGTGGTAAAGTGTTTTTGCAGAAGTTACCGCATATCTGCCACTGGTTCTCATCCAAAATCTCTCTCAATTCTTGTAATATTTCCTATAAAAATCGGGATGTCCCTCAAAGTTATTTTACTATTTAAGGACATCCTCTCTGTTTCTTTGCCACTATTCCACGTTTTTATTCTATAAGGTTATCGTTATACGAGCCCGTTTATCCCTATGGCAACTCGGCCAACTTTTCTCTGACCTTGTCCGGTTCGATCAAAGTGCCTAGGCGTTCGAAGATATCTAGCGCCTTGGTTAGATATTCTCGGGCTCGTGTCATGGTGCCCCGTTGTGTGTGGTGCTGGCCATAACCTGCGTAAGCCAGCGCTACATGGTTCTCCGCCTTGATCTCTCGTAAAAGCCCGATACTCTTCTTGAAGTGAGGCTCTGCCAAAGGCTCCCCAACCTGGGCTGGATTGGTCTTCAGGGCGATCTCGCCTAAGAGGCGGTGCGCCCACCCGATGCACAGCTTGTACCCCGTGCTTTCGGCTAGTTTCAGGCCCGCTTGAAGGGTCTGAGTTGCCTTGTCATACTCCTCGGCCAGCCAATACCCTTCGCCTAGTTCCACCGTATAGCCAGTCTCACCCATCTTGAAGCCCCCAGCTTTTTGAATCGAGACTATCTGAGCCAGGAGCTCGGTCGCTCCATGCGTCTCTAAGGATCGGCACTGAACCCATGCAAGAAAGCCCTGAGCCCAAATTTTGTCCGCAGGCGTTGGTGCCTTGTGAACCGCCAGTTCCCCATATTCGATTGCCTGAGCGAGGTCGCCTTTTGAGGTAAGAGCAAATGAGATGATAGAGGCCGCAAAGGAAATCAGGCTGTTGTCTGAAAATTTCTCTGCCACTCTTAGCGCTTCTTGGCCTTCTTTTACCGCCTCATCCCAGCGACCAAGATATGTATAGGCCCATGAGGCAGCGCTCAAGGCCCATACATAGACGCGAAGGTTAAACTGCTGCTCTATTGTGCGAAGGGCCTCTAGTTTATAAGTAAGGACCTGTTCGAAGTCTCCCTTACTTAAGTGCGTCCACTGCATGAAAGTATATGCTATCCCGGCATATTCAGAAGCCCCCGTGGTTTCGCAGAGTTCCGCAGCCTTAGTCAGGGTTTGAATAGCCTGATCATAGTTGCCGACCCACCACTGACACTGCCCCATTCCGACAAAAAACCCCCCCCAGCAGCTCCTGATTTCCTAAATCGATCGCCATTTGCTCGTAACAGGTCAGAAGGTCGTAATACGCAGGAAGTTGATATAGCAGGGTGAAGACGAGCGACTGGTTCACTATCAGGGAGATGCGCTGCTCCCGGTTAATCTCGTTCTCTGGAAGGGTGTCGAGGAGCTTCATGGCCTGCTCAAAATAGGCTTTTGCCTCTTCCATGGCATTGAGCTTTGCTGCCTTCCGGTTGGTCCGGTCCAGATACTCAATCGCCTTTCCCCTGTTATCACTGCGCATATAGTGGTAGGCTAGGAGTGCGTAGTATTCTTCGAGGCGGTCAGGGTACAGCTCTTCTATGGCTTTTCCTATCTTTTCATGAATCTCTTTTCTTCTTTTGTGAAGTAAGCTGTGGTAGGCCACCTCCTGCGTAAGGGCGTGTTTGAAGATGTATTCCAGCTCTGGAAAAAGATTTTTTTCATAGATGAACTCCAGCCCTTGAAGCCTGATTAGAGAGGATTTGAGCTCCTCTCGCATGCCCATGACGGTTTGCAGGATGCGATAGGCAAATTCCCGCCCTATCACAGAGGCCAACTGCATAACTCGTTTGAGGCTCTCTTCCACCCGATCAATACGGGCAGCTATGATACCTTGAAGGGTATCTGGGACCTCAATCTCCGATGCTTGTTGGCTCAAGATGTATTCATGCTCCTTCCTCTCAATGGAGCCGTTTTCAAGGAGGCTTTGAGTGAGTTCCTCCACAAAGAGGGGATTACCTCCGGCCCTCCCGAGGATCAGTTCCCTTAGCTCAGGCACCACCTCACCGCCCTCAAGTATGACTTCCACCAGTTCGGCACTGTTTCTGGTGGAGAGTTGATCCATTCCGATCCTGCTGTAATGTGATTTAGGTCCCCACTGATGGGTATATTCGGGCCGGTAAAGAAGGATCAGCAGGATGTGGGTGTTGGCTAAAGAATCGATCAGATAGCCTAGGAACTCCTCCGAGATCTTGTCGATCCAGTGGAGGTCCTCCACGGCAAGAACCAGGGGTTGAGTTTCGCTCACTCGAACGAACAGGTCACGAATGGCCTCAAAGGTCCTTATTTTCTTTACTGAGATTTCAAGCTGGAGATAGGCGCCATCATCGACCGTAAGGGACAGGATTTCCTGGAACGAGGGAAGGACGGTCTTGAGTCTTTCATCAAGCTGGTGGATCTTCTCCTGGATTTTCTCTTTGATGCCAGACTCTATGTCACCCTCTTTGATATCAAAATAGGATCTCAGGATATCCAATATGGGAAGATAGGCCATTGAGCCGCCATAATGAAGACACCGTCCCTCAAGGTAAGTGTGTCCACCTTGAGGCAGCATATTCCTCATCTCAAGAAGGAGCCTTGATTTACCCACACCGGCCTCTCCCACCACACCAATGACCTGACCTGATCCTGATCGCGCCTTTTCCAGGATCTCCTTGATCGCTTCCATCTCCCGGCCACGGCCGATAAATTTTGAAAGACCCCTTAGGGCTGCCGCCTCGATCCGGGTCTCAACCTCACTGGGCTTTATAAGCTCATAGGACTCCAATGCCTCCTTTTTACCCTTCACCTCAACCTTTCCCAAAGGCTTGAACTCAAAGAAATCCCTTGTCAGGATATAAGTGTTTTGTGAAACCATGCTCTGGCCAGGTTTGGCCATCCCCTCCATCCTGGAGGCCAGGTTGGTGGTATCACCAATGGCGGTATAGTCCATCCTGAGATCATCACCGATGGAGCCAACAACGACATTTCCGGAGTTGAGGCCAATCCGCATTTTGAAGTCTATTCCATGGTCATCCCGTAATCCCTCGCCATATTTCCCCAGGGCCTTCTGTATGGCTAAGGCAGCATGACAGGCACTCTGGGCATGATCCTCATGGGCAACCGGGGCACCAAAGAGAGCCATGACACCATCGCCGGTGAACTGGTTGATTGTGCCTTCATATTTGTGGATCTCATCCATCAGGATTTTGAAACACCCATCCATGATCTGGTGGACTTCTTCTGGGTCAAGCTTTTCAGAGATGGCTGTGTAATTGGCCACATCAGCAAAGAACACGGTCACCAGTTTTCGTTCACCTTCGATGGAACTGCGGGTGGTGAGGATCTTATCGGCCAGGTGTTTGGGGGTGTAGGATTGGGGCTCGGAATAGTCTACAGAAGGGGCGTCTTTCGGCTCTTTTAGGTTACGACCGCATTTCCCACAAAATTTGTCCCCTGGAAATATTTCCACGCCACACTCAGGGCAGGCCGATAAGAGTTTTTCCCCACACTCTCGGCAAAACCGATTGTCATCAGGATTTTCAAGCTGGCAGTTCGGGCACTTCATTATTGATGCCCTCCAGATCTAAAGAAAGGTCGAATTAACAGATAAAAAGACGGGTAATTCACTTTTGATAGGATTCAGTATAAGTGCGGTCTTGTTTGGTGTCAATCCAGGGACGATTTCAACATATTTGTATGTTTTTTCAATGCCCTCCGACGAATGTATTGCGTGCATAAAGGTAGCATGGCAAACCCTCTGAAAATAGTCAACATTTCGTTTTGCAGCCTTCTGTTTGTTGATCCTTTGAAATTCCAGGAGCATATAGGCATTATATATGGGCCAGATTTGATATCCAAGAAAAATGTGCCCAATTTGAGAGGCAAAACAGGGGCATTCCGATGATCCCAAGGCACCGAAAAACCTGTGATAACATCAATTCGGGCGCATCAAGCGAACCTGTGATAACTGATTCCTTATCTCAGGTCTTGGAAACATTGTGGTATCTTGATGCTCTCTCAAACAATATTGCCTCAACCATAAGGGTCAAAGAGGGAAAACCCACGGGTAGCAACCGTGGTGTTAACTCAAAAAACTAACATGTGAGTCCAGGTTAGTGTAGATATTCTAAGTATTCACTTCAAAAATCCCGTGTCTCTCCGATTTTCATTAACCAGATGTTCTTATCTGCTATACCTTTTCTTAATGCTTCTTTTCTAAATTTCGGTCCTGATCGAAAAAGATCATCCCATCCCAGTGCAATGGTTCCCCAATGAATCGGCACTAAATTCTTAGCTCCTATATCCAATCCGATTTGCACACAATTTTCAGGGATGCAGTGATTCCCTTGCATAATTACTCTTGGCAAATATGCCCCTGTTGATATCAGTGCAATATCAAATGGGCCGTAATTTTCTCCAATTTCCTTATATACTTCTCCATATTCTCCTTCGCTAAGGAATACTTTTTTGCCAGAAGAACTTTCAATTGACCATGCTGCCCACAATGTTTCATCTCTATCAAACATCCTCGCTGACCAATGGACAACCGGTAAAGCAGTATATTTTATGTTGTTTACTTTGGTTGACTCATGCCAATCCAGCTCAATCACTTTCTTGAAGTTGATATCCTCGAAGTAACGGCTAACCCCAAGGGGAGCAATAACCGTAATTGTTTGAGGATTCGGTAATTGCTCCAGAGTTTCAATATTCAAATGATCATAATGATTGTGAGAGATCACTATTGTGTTGATTTGTGGTAGTTGACTCAAAGCAATTCCTGGAGGTGCTACACGGTCTCCAAATGTTGATAATACGAGCGAGTCGGCAAACCAAGGATCATATGCGATAACTTGCCCTGCCAATCGAACGATCATTGTCATATGCCCTATCCAGGTAATACTATCCTTATCTTTCTCCGTAATAAAATTTTCTAGGGCAATCTTTTGATCAAGAATATGTCCTTGTGGGATGTCAGGATTATTAAACCCCAAGAAAGGAGAGCTCAATCCAAACCACAGGGCTTCAAATGAAAATCCTTCATAAAAATCTATGCTACCAGGAGGATTACGAAAACCACCCTCAACATGATGATAAGGTTTGCCAGAAACTTGAACCTTCTTGTTTTTGCATGCCATGAAAGAAACAAAGATACATATGCCCTATCCAGGTAATACTATCCTTATCTTTCTCCGTAATAAA
>PVMK01126823.1_pt1 | contig 53084 bp, 51 predicted proteins | sample 1853481 | NCBI WGS metagenome assembly PVMK01 (sample SAMN08533507, study PRJNA380276) | Marine sediment metagenome, whole genome shotgun sequencing project.
GATCAGCTCAGCCTGGTAAGGCTTCAGGCTTTTTTCCTGCCTTGCTGATTCCACCACTTTAAGGATATCTTTGCTGCCGTACTGCTCAATCTTGTCTCGCAAAGCCTTGCTTTCGCTCAAGATTTCTTCAGCACTTTTTGCTGGCTCGGGCTCAGGTATTGTGATTTCTGCCGCACTTACATCGGCTTGTCCGGTTTTAAGCGACTCGTCTGTGGGGGTGCTTGGGGCTGGCTGTACGTCTCGTCACTTTATATGTCCTCTGAATAACCCGGCCCAGTATTGTATCAAGTACACTCTGAGCTCAGGGGTTTTTAACAATCAGAGTTATATGGCCTTCAGTAAAGTAATGGCTTTGGATTCACATACTGGGTGCCACTGGTTTATTCTGACCTGCAACAATCAAGACACAATGTATATTCAATGATGATCAATTCCAGACGTACTCCCATGCTCTTTACGGTTCCTTTTGCTCCTTTCTGGTACTGATATCGTCCTTTTCGGCGTATGCGCAAACCATAGGTCCTAACCGCGTATTAATCCGCAATGTCATTCTTTTTGACCCGAGTGGTGCTGTCGAAGACAAGGTCGTCAACATCCTGCTGCGGGATAACAAGCTGGACATTGTGACTGAAGACAAAATATCCCGTGATGATGCAGACATGATAGTCAATGCCCAAAAGGGCATCCTCTTGGGCAGGTTGAACATTGGGCAAAAACCCAGTTTTATTATTTTTGAAGAAGATCCGCGTGATAATTTTGAGGTCATGCTGGATACGTTCACCTACTCAATATTCGCGGTTGATAATGGTGTGGTGGTTAAAAACCTGCTTATTGGTGCGGTTGCTGATGAACCGGAAGAAGAACCCAAAAAGGCCGGTTGGCTTGCGTATACACCTCCTCCATTTATGGTGCCACTAAATTACCAGGATACGACCAAGTGGAATAAATTCGAAACGAAGTATATCAATGGCATTTTTGTTTCCGCGATGGTAATCGACAGAATGAACTGGCTGTCCCAGGATGAGGGCAGCGAAAATCAGTGGAATGATCTCAATTTTTTTGACGGTGGTGAAATCAGGGGCTTCCGCTTTGGGGTAATTGGCACTTTGAATTTTGAAAAACCCTGGATTTATACGGTGTTTGCCGCCACGCATGCTTTTGACAAAGGGTTTGAGGTGTTGGACCAGGATGACCTTACATTTTTTGACTACCGTCTGGATGTTCCGTTTTTCAAAAACTCAGTGATGAGTATCGGCAAGCAAAAAGAACCCATCTCCATGAACCGTCTGACAGGCGGTACTTTTTTGCCCAACCAGGAACGTCCCGCAATTTCAGACGCCATGTTTCCTTCCCGAAATATTGGCATTGTCTGGAGTGGAAATAGTCCGGATAAACGTTCCAACTGGGCTTTTGGTGCATTTAATAACTGGCTGGAAGAAAAGGAAAGTTTTGATGAAAGCGCCACTCAATATGTCGGGCGTCTTACATGGGCGCCTTTGGTGAGTGAGGATGAGAGCAACCTGTTGCATGTGGGCGTGGGATATCGTTACTCAGATGCCAGGCAGGGCTTTCGCTACGTGACCGAACCTGAATTTAACAAGGCTCCGGATTTTGTAGATACAGACTTTCACCAGGCAGACAAAACTCAAACCTATAACGTTGAATTGGCCTGGCGGCGGGGTCCGGCCATGCTCCTGTCAGAGTACACTCGTACCGACGTCAGTAACCCCTGCGCTGGGCAATCCTTCCTTTGATGGGTATTTTGTAGAGGCATCGTGGATATTGACCGGTGAAATGCGAGCATACAATAACAAAGGTGGTGTATTTGGAGGAATTCCGGTTGCCAAATCAGTTTATCAAAATGGCAAAGGAGCCTGGGAATTGTACACACGTTATTCCGATATCAATTTGAATGACGGTACTATCCATGGCGGTGATATGCAGATTGCCACACTTGGACTGAACTGGTGGCTGACACCATTTTTCTCGGTCAATATGGGTTATAAATACATCTGGAATGAAAAGGACGGCGTGAAAGGCGAAAGCAGTGGTCTTTTGGGCAGGTTGATATTGGTGCTGGAATGAAGGGTTTGGAATAACGGGTTGGAATTATGGGCTAGGACACATTAGCTGATTGTGTACGTTCGAGCTTTTCAGCCAACCACATTTTAATAATTGATTGACGGGTTACACCAACGCGCTTTGCTTCCCGATCCAATTGATTCACCATCCAAATTGGGAAATCCACGTTGACGCGCTTCTGCTCCAGGTTTGGTCTCCGTGCACTGGAAAGATCAAGCAGATGGGCAATGTCTTCACCATCATCAAATATTTTTTCGAACTCTTCAGCTTTCATAAAGCGCTATCTCCTTCGTTCTTGATCGTCGGGCAGATATGAGCCGAATGCGTTCGCCTCTATACGTAAATACTGCAGACCAGTGCTTGCCTTCAATGCAGGCAATTGCGATCCATCTCGGTTCAACAACTTCTCTGGCTTCTATGACCAGCACTTTGGGGTCAAGCCACAGCTGCTTTACGTCATTAAAACTTATCCCATGCTTTACCAGGTTGGACATGCTTTTGGTCGAGTTGAATTCAAATTCCATATAAGTATAAAAAATATATTATTATTAAACAATAAGTATTCAATATTTAACCATATTGAATCGCTCAGCTATTTTTCGGCAGAGAGGCAAAGAACTAATAGGATAGCCAGTGTGCGATGTTCTGGCTGTGGGAAATTGCTGAATTACAGGTAGGGTAATGCCTAAATACCCGGTCAGACATATGGTCCTGATTTCTCTTACAGCTGATCAAGAACCTTTCTGGAAGCGCCCCATTGTTTCAGGACCCGGTGCAAGTCAGACTCAGCTGGGCCTGCTGCGTTGCTGATTTCAGAGGGTGTGCGCGAAAACCGGGGCGCGGGTGCGGCTTGTTTTACTCCATCGACGGTGACGAAGGTGCCGCGAGCCTTGTTGTGTGCGTGCTCTGTTGACTCGCTCATACTTAAAACAGGTGAAAAACAGGCATCAGTACCTTCGAGAAGGTCACACCATTCATTCCTGGTGCGCGTTACAAAGACTGCTTCAAAACGCCGCCTTAGCTCATCCCATTGTGATTGCTTGTGCTGGTCAGCGGGGTCTATATCATCCAGCCCAAGTTTGTTGAGCAGCACTTTGAAGAACCTGCTTTCAATCGGGGCAATGACGATATGTTTATCATCCTTTGTGCGGTAGGCACGGACAAAGGGTGCGCCGCCATCGAGAATATTGGTTCCTCTTTCTTCTTTCCACATGCCTGCTGCCAGGAAACCATGCATCATCGTCATTAAAGAGGCGCCACCATCCACCATGGCTGCATCAACGACCTGACCTTTCCCGGATTTGCCGGCTTCGAGCAGGGCCGCGAGCATACCCATCACCAGGAAAGTACCGCCACCACCCATATCCCCGACAAGGTTCAATGGATAAACCGGATCCCGGCCTTTCTCACCAATGGCGGCGAAAGCTCCGGTCAGTGCGATGAAATTCGGGTCATGGCCAACAGCTTTGGCCAGCGGACCATCCTGCCCCCAGCCTGTCATGCGGCCATAGACAAGTTTTGGGTTTCGTTGCCTACATTCATCAGGTCCCAGACCCAGACGCTCCATGACGCCCGGTCGAAAACCTTCAAAAATGGCATCGGCATCCTCACACAAGTCCAGTACCAGGTTGGTGCCCTGTTTTGTTTTCAGATCCACACCGATGTTTGGCCGGCTACGGTTCAGGATGTCAAAGCGCGGGTCTATCTGAAAATCAGCTTCAGTATCAAGCGGCCGGTCTATACGCACCAGGCTCGCTCCCATATCCGCCAGCAGCATACCGGCGAACTGGCCGGGGCCGATCCCTGCGATCTCAATGATTTTAAACCCTTCTAATGGTCCCATTTACGCTCAATCCCTTATTGAGTTCATTTGTTACACGTCTTGTTGTGATTTTCCTACGGGTATCGGTGCAAATATCCTCTATTGAACCAACTCATACAAGCGCAAACTTTATACGCTGTATTGGCACAACTGGATTCACCAGGGTTTATCAGTGAAACAATGAGAACAAGAAACTTGTCATGACATGTACAGTTGATAATCGGCGTATCTCCGGCAATATGCTGACGAACCTGACCTACGAGGAAATGGGTAAAATCGAATTGTACTGGCGAATCGTTCTAGATCTGGAGTGACCAAACTCCAGATCGAACCAGTATGAAATTAGCGCCGGGTTTATCTTTCGTTGTGAAATCCTTGCTTGATAAATACTATTTGCCGGCTTCTTTGCGCGCCAGCCATCTTGCCAGGGGGTACGCTGTAATACCGTGGGCAACCAGGCTGAAAAGAACCGTACAAATAACTACCAGTGCCAAAAACTCTCCGTTGGGAACTTCCGCGTTAATAACTATGATCGCAAATACAATGCTGGCGAGGCCACGTGGTCCGAACCAGCCCAGGAATAAGCGACTGGAAACACTTTCGCCGATCCCGACCAGGGACAGGAAGATAGGTACAACGCGAATGACGGTAAGACTTAACAAGGCGTAGACCACAACCTCCCAGTTGAACACCTGGAATGCAGGACCTATTACCATTGCTCCAAATAACATCCAGGTCACTAAAGCCAGTGTCTCACCAGTTCCTTCGGCGGCCAGCACCAGTTTGTGGGTGGCGTCTTTGGCTATAATGCCGAACAACATGCCGCCGGTAAATGCGGCGATATAACCACTGCCATGCAGGCTTTGTGCGGCGGTAAAAGAGGTGACGGCTAATCCAACGACCGTGACCTGCATCCAGATTTCCGTTACCCAGCCCTGTTTCATGCACCAGCGAAGCAGTAATGTGCCAATAAAGGCCAGGCTCAGGCCAACGGCCAATCCAATTCCCAGTTCCTGTGCAACCAGGGCAATAGCTGATGTTTCGCTTTCGCCATGTTCCCCGCTAACGGCCAGGGCGATGAAAAACAGCACGATGGGCACACAAATACCATCGTTCAGCCCGCTTTCCACATTCAGGCCCTCACGTATCCGGGCGGGTACGGCCTTGTTGGTAATGACAGCTTTACCGAGTGCTGCATCGGTTGCGGCGAGCATGGTTGCCAGGATTGCAGCCTCATACAATGACAAGCCATCGAACATCAGCACTGCCAAACCGAAGCCCAGCGCGATGACACCAGGCAGGCCCAGTAACAACATGCGTGTTGGAATCCGGAACTGGCGTTTCAGAACGGACATGTCCGCGTTTGCGGCATCGATGAACAGGATTAAAGCAAGGGTCAAATCCGCCAATGTCCTCAATTCAGCACTGGTTGCATCACCCTTGAGCCAGCCAAAGCCAAAAGGCCCGATCAGGAACCCGGCGACGACAAACACCATCGGACCTGAAATGGCCGAGCGCTCGATGCGGCCGGCGACCATGCTGTAAATAAAGATAAACAGGGCGAGAATCGCCAGTTCCATGTACATGTTGGTCCCTCACTGCCAAACAAGTTTGATATTCTTTCGAGTATACAACGCCTGCAACGTGATATCGTCGCAGGCTTAAGTGATACGGGCAGGAAAACTACTGCCGGTATTCGTAATGCCAGCGGCAATTATTTCTACGCAAAGCGTACCTCAAAAGACCAGTCTTGCCCGCAGTCCAAAAACCCACAGTGAGTCTTCGGTCGGATCCAAAGCCGGGCTCTTGATGTATTGCACATCGGGTGTAATGGCCAGTTCCTTGAATAGCTGGATACGGTAATACAACTCCACGCTGGTCTGATCTCTAAGCCCCGGTTCAAAGGTGCTTTCACTCGGCTCACCCCAGTTGTAACCGATGCCCAGCTGATTGCCGCCGGGAACAGTCTGATAAGCGAACCCGGTGCTGAAAGATTTTTGCAGTATCGCGCCACCATCATCAGCGTAGCCGGCACGGATGAAAGGTATCCAGTGATCTTTGACTGACTTGCTCCAGGATACGCCGGCACCCCAGCCATCAGGTGTACCCGCGGCAACACGTTCATCCGCATGCCACAGGGTCAGGTGTACGTTGTTCAGGAAGGCGGTCTCACGGGTTGCGTTCCAGCCAAATTCAAAGTGGCTGAAGTATTCACGATCATCGAAAAATGTATCAAAAGCATCCCCGGGTTTGTGCGGATTCGAGTTGCTGTCGGCGAAGCCGGCAATCATGTACAGGCTATTGCTGAGGTAGCCGCCCAATGCAATGCCAAGACCCTCATTGGGTATCGGCATGGCTGCGCCGCCAGTTGAAAATACATAGTTGAAAAAGTTTGTCCACGGGCTTGCCAGCATATAAACATCGACATAATCACCCGTATCCAGCCAGCCGCCCAACAGTACCAGGTCTCCACCCATCAAACGCTGGCGCCAGTATAGATTGGATAAACGAGCGCCCTGGTCACTTAAAGTGGTGTGCAGAAGGCCTGCGTAACCAATTTCGAAACCCAGGTCAGTCGGCGGAATAAAACTGCCAAAGGCATGCCGGTGTTCAACCTTCCAGATTAGCGCGCCCGAATTGCCATGATCGTCCCCGGTTGCTTCCCAAACACCGTAAAACCTTAATGCACCACTGAATGCAGTGTCTTCACCGGGGCTATCGTTGGCCTTCATGTAAGCTGTAATGTAATCAGTACCAAATGACAGCCCGTGGTCTTTCTTGAGGCGATTTTTCCAGGTGGTGTAATTCTTGAAGTGCTCACCGGAAATCAACGGGTCACCGGGCAAGGCGTCGAAGCTGAGTCGCCGTTCGACTTGGTCGGTGCCGGCCATTGTGGCCCACGCAATCCACTCCAGAACAGTTTCAGGATCACAGGCATCCAGATTGGCTTCGGAGCATTCCGTAACGTCATCCTGTGCCCAGGCCGTGCCGAGGGCAAAAGCCGTAAATAGACCAAGCAGAAACTGCTTCATGCTAATTTCATCACCAACTGATCCTATTAATACCCGGCACTCAATCCAGTGTGTTCTTGTAGACCACACCATCTTTCATGATGACACGAATGGTTTCTACGCCCTCGGGCCGATCAGGACCGTCGAACCACTTGTCCTGAGCCCCTATCACACTCAAATCCTCAAGCGGGTTGCCATCGACAAGCAGGATATCGGCGTAGGCGCCTTCCTCGATCACGCCCAGCTTGCCTTCCTGGTAGGGATTCACAATGTCGCCGGACAGCGCCGCTATTTCACCACCGACCGAAGTGAGTGCAACCAACGCGCGGTAATTGCCGAAGAACTCGCCATTCAGATATTTCTCATATGCGATCTGTTTGCGACAAGCCTTGTAGGCTCCAACACAATCGGTGTGAAATCCGCGTTTTGGTTTGAATTTGCGCACGTTGTCGAGATAATTCACAAAAGCATTAGAGGCCGTAACCGCTTTGTGGAGAGTCCGTGGGTCACTTTTAACAGCTGGGATGTCCATAAGTCCAGGGTCAAAGGCTGTCAGGTTGGTTGTGATATAGGCGCCTTTCTGTTTCATTATTTCCGCAATATCACCGTCGAACATGAAGCCGTGTTCGATGGTTTTGACACCAGCATTCAGCGCGCGAATGATCGAACTCTTCCGGTAGGAATGTGCCATGACGTAACTGTTATATTGACTGGCGATCTCAACGGCAGCTTCGATTTCTTCGACCGTGCGGCCTTCCATCTGCCAGGGGTCAAACAACGAAACAACACCACCCGACTGCATGACCTTAAGCTGGGTGGCACCCTGGCGGAAATTGTTGCGGGCATAAAGAAGCGTCTGGTCCACGCCGTCTACCTGCTGCGCCATGTTCAAACGATTCATATTGGTTTTGCCTTCGGGGTCCGAAGAGTATGTGGCGAAGTCCGCATGACCACCACGTCCTCCAAGAAACGAAATCGCGGTATAGAGTCGGGGACCAACCAGGTCGCCTTTGTCGATGGCCTGGCGCAAAGCGGCTGGCGCGCCGCCTGCATCACGGACAGTGGTGAAGCCTTCCATCAGGTACATCTCGGCGACGGGTACGGAAGCGTATGCAATCTGACCCCAATCCATTGCTTCAATAGCTGACAGGTTTGCACCGGTCAGAACGAGGTGAACATGGTTATCGATGAAGCCCGGTAGCAACGTTCGGCCACCGCCATCAATAACGTCTGCACCTGGAGTTGCCAGACTCTTGCCAATCTTCTTAATCAGGTTGCCTTCGATCAGAACATCCTGACCCTTGGCCAGTTTTTTACTGGTACCGTCCCACACGTTCACATTAGTGAATAGTGTTTGATTGGACGCTTCAGTTTGTGCCTGTACAGATGGGACTAATGTAAAAGTGAGTAACAATAACGGTATAAAAAACTTCATGTTTATTTCCCTTTGAACGTCTAATTCGAAATGGCTTCAAAGCGGGTCAACGCCTCTTCCATATATTTATCATACTCAAGATTCGTTGCATGTTCGCCTGTCACTCTTTTTAATATTATGTCAATAACCCGTATATCGCTTTGCAAGTTTACGACAATATACTTATATATAGGTAACAGCTGTCTTAAGAGCCCGGTAAATGTGACCCAGACAACACTTATCCATTCCAGCCAGAAAATACCCCTGATAAGAGGTCTGGATGACATGGGCATGCCAATCACTGGGCTCGCATTAGCCCAATGGCTTACCGGAGTAGCATCAAAGGCATCCTGCCTGACTTGTTACTTCACTAAATCAGGAGAATCAGATGAACAGATTACTCATTAGCTTTGCTGTTTTTGCAACCATATATTGTTTCTCACCTGGCGCCGACGCCAGGGAGTTGATCAAAGAATTCAAAGGTTCAGAAAGCAGGAACACTACAGAATTCGAGGTTAAAGCACCCTGGATAGTGGATTGGCGGGTGAGCGGAGATTATCCAGGGCAAATGGCGGTGGCCGTGAACCTGATAGATGATGTAAATGGCGAATATGTGGGTAAGGTTGTCACAACAAAGTACGTCACAAATGGAGTCAGGTTGCTTGACGAGGGTGGCCGTTTTCATTTTGAGGTCAATTCCAGTCTCGCAAGCTGGACGCTACGTGTTATAGAGCTCACAAAGCAGGAAGCCGAGACATATACGCCTAAGGAAAAAATTCAGTAGTCGTGGAATATAAAGACTATTACGCAGTTTTGGGTGTGGACCGCAAAGCCACCCAGGATGAGATCAAACGTGCCTATCGAAAGCTGGCCCGCAAGTACCACCCGGATGTCAGCAAGGAAGCGGATGCGGAGCAGAAATTTAAGGAGTTGGGAGAGGCCAACGAGGTTCTGAAAGATCCCGAAAAACGTGCCGCCTACGACCAGTTGGGTTCGAACTGGAATACCCAGCAGGGTTTTCAACCACCACCTGATTGGGGTACTGGGTTTGAGTTTCATGGCGCACCGCAGGGCGGTGGTGATCAGCATGATTTCAGTGACTTTTTTGAATCGTTGTTTGGGCAGGCAAAGGGCCCCTGGCGCCAATCGAGGGGTTTTCATATGCATGGTGAAGATCATCACGCCAAAATTCTTATTGATTTGGAAGACAGTTTTAACGGCGCGTCGCGCTCGATTACATTGCAGATGCCGGAAGTGAATCCCGGACGGTCATGTCGTCACCCGCAAGCGGACTTTGAAAGTGCGCATTCCGAAGGGCATCCGTCAGGGTCAGCAAATTCGCCTGGCGGGACAGGGTGCAACCGGTATGGGCAATGGCAAAGCGGGTGATTTGTTTCTCGAAATTGAGTTTAGGCCCCATCGTTTTTACCGCGTTGAGGGTGCCGATGTGTACCTGGAGTTGCCGTTGGCACCCTGGGAGGCTGCATTGGGTGCTGGTGTTAAGGTTCCTACGCCATCCGGTGCCATAGACTTGAAAATCCCGGCAAATTCACAAGCCGGTAAAAAGCTGAGGTTAAAAGGCCGGGGCATTCCTGCCAAAACACCGGGAGACCTTTACGTTGTATTGCAAATTGCCTTGCCGCCTGCGGATAATGACAAGGCACGGGCCATATATGAGCGCATGAAAGAAGAACTGGAGTTTGATGCCCGTGCGACGATGGAGGTAGCTTGATCATGGTTACCGATAAAACCTTTACCGGTCAGGTACTGGAAGATTATGAACTGGTCACGATTAAGGACTTATGCCAAAGTTGCACGGTAGAAGTTGAAACCATCACCTTGCTGGTAGATGAGGGCATACTCGATCCCGTTGGCAGTGATATCGAGCACTGGAAGTTCACGGTGACCAGTCTGAGACGGGTCAAAACAGCCATTCACCTGCAACGCGACCTGGGTGTAAACCTGGCAGGCGCCGCCCTGGCGCTGGAGTTGCTGGACCGAATAGCAGAGTTGGAGCGGCTGTAATTCAGATAAGCGGGGCTGATCCCGCCTAACAGAATCCAAATAAGCCAAGCGGAGAGACGGATAACTGTGTCGCCGCGGAATGGAGAAGATGAGGTTGGGAAACCGGTCGGGAGACTGGCCTGGACCATGGTGCAGATCATATAGGATTTTTAGTTGATATGTTGTGCCAGCTTGAGAGGCTTCGCGTCGCACATCCATGTGCTCTACCGCGAAGTACAGCACATCCTGTGCATAAATCCTTTATGCTTGCATCCCGCATTGTTGTAACTGAAAGACAGGAATTTCTGATGAAATATTTTCTTAGTGTGTTGTTGCTGGTTTCTGCCAGCCTGGCGTTTGCTGATGATTTTGATGCTGTTGAGGCCAAGCTTAAAGCAGCTTTGGCTGCTGACATCCGTACGGATGCTGAAAAAGATCGTGACCGTAACCGTAAGCCAATAGCTACGTTGAAGTTTTTCGGTCTTCGTGATGATATGAAGATTGTAGAACTGATACCCGGTGGTGGTTGGTATACAAAGTTGCTGGCACCGGTTGTAAAGGAGAATGGAGAGTTTTACGCGGCGCTGGGTACAGGGCGCGTGTCCAAATCGCTGGTTTCAGAACCGGGTTTTGGCATGTAAAGGTCATCTCTGAAGAATCGAAGCTTTATAAGAAAGAAGGCGCCCGCCTGTATACGCTGGAAACCACAGGCCTCGGTGTTACCGGTATGGACATGGTGCTGACTTTCCGTAATTACCATAATTTCGATGCCGCCGGTCGCGAGGCCATGAACAAGGCTGCCTTTGACGCGCTTAAGTCAGGTGGCGTATACGCTGTTGTTGACCATACACGTCGTCACATGGAGTCAGATACTCCTGAAAACCGTCGCCGGATTGACCCGGTTTTAGCTATTCATGAAATCGAGGCTGCTGGATTTGAATTTGTGGACTATTCAGACCTGCATTTCCGGCTGGATGATGAGTTGGTTTATGAAGTTGGCCGTAAAACTGTAACCGGAAACACTGATCGCTGGACATTAAAATTCGTTAAGCCGTGAAACTGACAACGTCATCCCGGCGAAAGCCAGGAGAAGGTGAGACCGGGATCCGGTCGAGAGACTGGCCTGGGCCATCTCCATACACACCCGGAATGGTGAAAAATGGACCCCGGATCAAGTCCGGGGAGACGGCGGTTTGGTCAAGGGTATTATCTTTGCTTTGGCGCTCACGCTGGGTGCTTGTGATTCGTCTGACAAAGCGGCGGGTGAAATGCCGCCGCTGGTTGTTCGCGTAACACAAGCCACCGTGCAGGATGTGCCTTTGACCATGGAAATGGTCGGCACCACTATGGGCACCCAGGATGTTCCGATACGGACCAGGGTTGAAGGCTACCTTGAGACCATGGAGTTTGAGGAAGGCACCTTTGTTAAAAAAGGTGACATGCTCTATACCATTGATGCTCAGCCATTCCAGGCAAAGCTGGTCGCCGCACAAAGTGAGCTGGCAGGAGCGCAAACGACCCGCGCCAAGACACAATCCGATCTCGCCCGCATCCGTCCCGTTGGCAGAGATCAAGGCGGTAAGTGAACAGGATCTGGACTCGGCAGTTGCGCAGGAGGCTGCTGCCAGGGCGGGCGTAAGAGCCCAGCGAAGCCAATGTGGAGCTGGCTGAAATTGAATTAGGCTATACCGAGATACATGCACCCATTGATGGTCTTATCGGTCTGACCAAGGCCAATCCCGGTGAGTTTGTCGGACGTGAGCCGAACCCGGTCGTCTTGAACACCTTGTCCGATATCGATCCGATCCGGGTGCGGTTTTCAATTTCGGAACGGGAATACCTGGCTATGGCCCGCCATTACTCAACTCGCGAGGATCGTGCCAATAACAACGAAGACAGACCTAACGATCTTGTTCTGTTACTGGCCGATGGCAGTGAGCATCCCGAAATGGGCAGGCTGATTGCCAGCGCACAATCCATCAGCACTGAAACCGGCACGTACACTCTCGAGGCCGCTTTTCCTAATCCGAAGAATGTGCTGTTGCCGGGGCAGTTTGCACGTGTGAGGGCAAAATACAGGCAACTGGATGATGCAGTTGTTATCCCAAGAAAGGCCGTGGTTGAAATGCAGGGCCGATTCCGCGTCTATGCGGTTAATCAGCAAAACCAGGTAGAGGTCATTGAGATTGAGCTGGGTCCCAAGATTGGCAATGGTGTGGTGATTAATACCGGGCTCAAAGGTGGCGAAACCATCATAGTGGAAGGCCTGCAGAAAGTGAGGCCTGGTATGCAGGTCGACCCGCAACCTGTCAGGTCGGCAGCGGTTAAGCCAAAATAATGGCAGAGTTTTTTGTACGCCGCCCGATCGTTGCGATGGTCATCGCGATACTCATTGTACTGATGGGCCTGGTAGCTCTGGGTGGTTTGCCGGTTGCCCAGTATCCTGAAATCACCCCACCGGAAGTTTCGGTTTCAGCAACCTATACCGGTGCCAATGCTGAAGCGGTAGAGCAGTCGGTTGCCACGCCGTTGGAACAAAAGGTCAACGGCGTCGAGAACATGTTGTACATGAAGTCCGTCAATTCCAATGACGGCACCATGACGCTGACCGTGTCTTTCGAAGTTGGCTCGGATCTGGATATGTCCAACGTGTTGGTGCAAAACCGTGTATCAGAAGCCACAGCCAGCATTCCGGAAGAGGTCAAACGCCTCGGAGTGACGGTCAAGAAAAAACTTTCCTTCCCGTTGCTGCTGGTAAGTCTGTACTCGCCCAATGGCAGTTATGACCAGAATTTCCAGAGTAATTATCTGACGATTAATATCCTCGATGCCATCGCGCGTATCAAGGGTGTGGGCCAGGCCAGCGTGCTGGGCGGCAGCGACTACGCCATGCGCATATGGGTCAAACCGGATCAGCTGGCAAAACTGGGTCTGACCGTGCCCGATATTACCAATGCCATCCGGGAGCAGAATGTGATCGCTCCGGCCGGGCAGATCGGCGGGCCACCGGCGGTGGCGGGTACACAGTTTACTTACCAGGTCCGCACCAAAGGTCGCCTGTCCACGGCGCAGGAGTTCGGTAACGTCGTTGTGCGTTCCAATGCCGATGGTTCGCAGGTACGTATTAAAGATGTCGCCCGGGTCGAGCTGGGTACGCTATCTTACAGTGCCATCAGTCGTTTGAATGGCGGACCGGCGGCAATCCTGTCCATCTACCAGTTACCAGGCGCGAACGGGCTGGAAGTGGCCGATGAGATCAAGGCGGTCATGAAAGAGATGGCGCAGAATTTCCCCGAAGATCTTGACTACCTGATTTCACTGGATACCACGCTGGCGATTGATGAGGGCATCAACGAGATCATCACCACGTTGTGGCAGGCAATGCTGCTGGTTATCCTGGTGGTATTCATCTTCCTGCAAAACTGGCGCGCCACCCTGATACCTTCGATTGCCGTACCGGTATCCCTGATAGGTACTTTTGCGATCTTCCCGTTACTGGGTTTTTCGATCAATACACTGTCGTTGCTGGGCTTGGTACTGGCTATTGGTATCGTTGTCGATGATGCCATTGTCGTGGTCGAGGCCGTGACTGCGAAAATGGAAAAGGGCTTAAAACCGGTTGAGGCAACCATTGCGGCCATGAAGGAAGTTTCAGGTCCCATCGTTGCCACGTCGCTGTCCCTGATCGCCGTGTTTGTGCCGGTGGCCATGATGGGCGGTATTACGGGACGCCTTTATCAACAGTTCGCCATTACCATTGCCATTTCAGTGGCTATTTCCTCCATCAATGCCTTGACCCTGAGCCCGGCACTGTGTGCATTGCTGTTAAGACCGCCGTCGGAACAGAAAGACAACTGGCTGACACCGTTTTACAAACGGTTTAATAACATGTTTGCCCGCACGACCAACCGTTACATGAAGATCGCGGGGCTGTTCTCACGCAAGCTGATCGTAAGTGCAGCAGCGCTGGTGGCCGTTATTGTATTAATGAGCGGCCTGTTCGGCCTGGTGCCTGGCGGGTTTGTGCCCGAAGAGGACCAGGGTTATTTCCTGGTCAACGTGCAACTGCCGGATGCGGCATCGTTGGAACGCACCGACGTTATTACCGCGCAGGTCGAAGACATCCTGCTCAATACGGAAGGTGTGGATTCCGTCACCGCGGTGGCCGGGTTTAGCCTGTTAACGGCATCGCTGTCTCCCAATAATGCGTTTTTCTTCGTCTCATTGAAGCATTGGTCAGAGCGTGGTGGGGACGACCTGCATGTCAACAGCCTCATCCAAAAGATCAATGGGCAACTGGCTATGAGCATTCCCGGCGCGATTGCATTTGCTTTTGGGCCGCCCGCAATCCCCGGTCTCGGTACCGGCTCCGGTTTCAGCATGATGCTGCAGGATCGGGGTGGTAATACACCGGCTTACCTGGCCGGCCAGGCTACGTGGTTTTATCGCAGGCAGCCCGGCAACGGCCGGAAATCGGTACATCAATTCGATATTCCGCGCCAACGTGCCGCAGATATTTGCCGAAGTGAATACCGACATGGTGTTAAAGCTGGGCGTTTCACCAGCGGATGTAAATACCGCGTTAGGCTCGTTCCTGGGTGGCGCCTATGTCAATGACTTCAATCGTTTCGGGCGTTTGTACAAGGTCTACGTGCAGGCAGAGCCGGAATACCGCAGCAAGCCGGGCGATATTCGTTATTTCTTTGTGCGCGGGGCCAGCGGCAAGGTCGTTCCGCTATCGACACTGGTGAACATGTCACCAACACAAGGCCCGGAATATACCAACCGCTTTAACCTGTTCCGGGCGGCCGAAATCACCGGCGCACCGGCACCCGGATACAGCTCCGATCAGGCGCTGGATGCACTTGAAGAAGTGGCCGGGGAATACCTGCCGGATGACATGGCGTATTCATGGAATGCCATGAGCTTCCAGGAAAAGGCGGCTGCCGGATCAGGCTCTCTTGTGTTCGGAATGGCGTTGTTATTCGTATTTCTGATTCTGGCAGCCCAGTATGAAAGCTGGTCTTTACCGATGGGTGTCCTGCTTGGCACACCGATTGCCATTTTCGGAGCCATGCTTGGTCTGTGGCTCAGCGGTCTGTTTTTGCCGGGCTACCAGAACAATGTTTTCGCCCAGATAGGGCTGGTCATGTTGATCGGCATGTCAGCCAAAAACGCGATCCTGATCGTAGAGTTCGCCAAGATGAAAGCTGATGAAGGTTTGTCGGCGTTCGATGCTGCAATGGCCGCCGCCCGTGATCGCTTCAGGCCCATCCTGATGACGGCATTTTCCTTCATCCTCGGTGTGTTGCCCTTGCTGGTGGCCAGTGGCGCCGGTGCCGAGGCCCGAAAAGTCATGGGTATGACGGTATTTTCCGGCATGTTGGCAGCCACCGTGCTCGGTGTATTGGTGGTGCCGGCGCTGTTTGTGATGGTTGAGCGTTTGAGTGGGCGTGACAAAGGCAAGAAGGGTACGACAGCAGCGGCTTCTGAAGGTGGTGCGCATGAATAATCGCGCTTTGCTGATGGCGGTAGTTATGCTTGGCACACTGTTTGTTGCAGGTTGCGCCATGGGTCCGGATTATGAACGTCCGGAAACAACCATGCCGGAGTCCTTTGAGCAAGCCGAAGATAGTGGTACATCCATCGTTAACCTGAACTGGTGGGAGTTGTTTGGTGATGAACAGCTCAATGCACTGGTCAGAATTGCGCTGGAACAAAACAGGGACATGGCGATCGCCGTTTCCCGCATTGAAGAGGCTCGCGCGGCGCTTGGTTTCGTACGATCTGACCAATATCCTCAATTTGAAGTGTCGGCCGGTGCCAACCGTGGCAACGCTATTCCCGGGACATCAGTTATTACGCCTATTAGCAATAATTTTGTGCTGGCTGGCAACCTTTCTTTCGAGCTGGACTTGTGGGGTAAGCTGAGACGCTCAACCGAAGCCGCACAGGCCGAACTGCTGGCAACCGTTGATGCCGGAAACAGTGTTTTGATTACGCTGATTTCCGATGTGGCATCGGCCTACCTGTTATTACTGGATCTTGATACCCGTGTTGCCATAGCTGAGCGAACCCTGGATACCCGCAATGAGTCACTGGGTATCATCCAGGCCCGTTTTGATCGCGGCACAGTCGCTCTGATTGATGTCAACCAGGCGCAGATCGAAATGTATGATGCTGAGGCTCAGTTGTTTGCCTTGCAGCGGGAAGATGTGCAGGTAGAGAACCTGCTCAACATACTGTTAGGTCAGCATCCGGGTGCAATTGAACGGGAGCAGCGTGATATTTATTCGTTGGATCCTTTAAAAGTACCTGCGGGTTTGCCGTCTGAACTGCTGGAACGTCGTCCTGATGTGCGTGTTGCAGAGCAATCGCTTGCAGCGCAGACGGCTCGTATTGGTGTCGCCGAAGCGATCCGTTTTCCATCGTTGAGCCTGACAGGATCACTGGGTCTTGCCAGTGATGAGCTTTCCGGGTTTTTCTCCAGTGATAATAAAACCTGGGGTTTAAGCGCCGGTTTGATCGCCCCGGTATTTAATGCCGGGCGAAACAAGCGACGTGTCGAAGTTGAAGTTGCACGCACCGAACAGGCCTTGCTCAATTACGAACAAACCGTGTTGCAGGCACTGCGGGAAGTCGAGGATTCCCTGGTGGGTGTACATACCTATAAGCGTGAGGTTGTAGCCCGCGAAAACCAGCAGACAGCCGCCGCCAGCGCAGCCATGTTATCGCGCGCCCGTTACAACGGCGGGGTTACTTCCTACCTTGAAGTGCTGGAATCTGAACGCTCCCTGTTCCGTGCCGAACTGCTTGCCTCGTCAACCCGTCGTGAACAACTTGTTTCTTATGTGACACTCTACAAGGCACTTGGTGGGGGTTGGACCCCTTAAACATTGGGCTGATTCATATCTAAACAGTGAGCACCGTCACGAAATTTATAACAAGAAGCAGAGTCATCCCTGCGAAAGAACGTCATACCGGGCTTGACCCGGTATCCATTTTGATCTTTAACTACAAGTTCAACAAAGAGCAAAAATGGATCCCGGATATTTGCTGCGCAAATTCCGGGATGACGGTGTAATTTTTGGACTAAAAATAAAGCCTCACCGCGCCAAACCACGTCCAGCCGCGATATTCTCCACCGTCATCGGCAGCATCATCCATGTGGGCGTATTCACCGCCCAGCATCAGTTTGAGCTTGTGGCCGTAGAGGAAGTAATTGAGACCTGCGTAGAAGGCCTGGTAGTTGTCGCCCTCACCTTCGGTTACTTTTTCTTCATAGCGGCGTTGCAGGTGAAGGCCGTTATCTTCGTTACTGCTTGCATACTGGTAACGTAAGGCCAGCTGCAATGGGTCGCTGTTGCCAAATAATTCGTCAAGCAACATCCAGGTGGGCTCAAGGGTTAAACCCCAGACATGACCGTCCGCTTTCCAACGGCTTGGCCACGGTCAGATCAATCCCCATTTCCAGACGCCCGCGTTTGCCCTTGTGCCACAGGGAAGCGACATGACGATAGGGTCTGAATGCATTGCCCTCGGTGTCCCGGGAGTTGTACAGGTAGTCGAGGTGCAGACTGCCTTCGTTATAGAACAACTTTGTATCGTAGCCCGCGCCGATTACTGCTGCGGCACCCGTATCAAAGTCATCAAACTCCTCCTCAATGCTGCGGCTGAACAAACCTGCATGGTAAGAAAACCGGTCTTTTTGCCCTTCCATATGCGCACCGATCACTTCAGCCGGCATGATTTGATTAACCAGCAAGCCACGTTCTATTGCACTGATTTTCTTGGAGGATTTGCTGCGCTCAAAACCGGTGAACAGGTAGTCCAGACGCCCGACACTGAAGGAGAAATCCTTATCAGGAGGTGACCACTTGATATAGGCTTCATATAGGCCGTCATAGAGTGACCCATCGCCCGTCTTTACGTGCATTTGTGCCTGCAGCTTGAAGTTTTTGAACCACCTGGAACTAAAACCAACAATCCTGCGGCGGTTTTCCCAGTCGCTGGCATTACCCTGATCAGCGTGCACGCTCCAGAACTGGCCGTGGTAGCGGCCAATCAGGGAGAAAGATTGTATGGTTGGATTTTCGGTGTCTTGGTAGAGGACCGGGGTAGCCCAAATCCGGTCGTAGATATCAATATCCTGATCGGTGTCTTGCTGACACCACCCGTTAAGACTTGCACTGGCGGCAATGGTGACGAAAAGCCTTAAACACCATCTGGACGATTGCGCAGAAGTCTGCACCGGTATTACTCCCCTGGTATCAGCGCCTCACACAAAGCGATATTGTCATCGACGACGCGCTCAATCGGTACGCTTCCCTGTTCATTAATTGATGTAATATCGTACTCAATAAGACCCGCACTACAATCTTCAAACGTTATTGTAATAGTGCCATCCGAGCCGGGTGGGTCGGTGCGCTGGGTTTCCGTGGCGGTATCAAACAGGCCGCCGGTGGTGATGGTGATATTCATGACTGCGCGGTTACCTTCAATGGTACCCCCCGCCGTCATCCAGCGGTGACCGGGATCGCCGAGGTTGGCAGTAGCGTTATCCGGGGGCAACTCCGTGTCATAGGTAAACCAGGCAAGGCTGATAAAATTCAAGTCGGGAAACACGGTGATGAAAAAGCCCTGGCCGTCCGTAGCCGGGTCAAACCAGGCGTCATTCAAGCCGGCATTCATCACGAAAGGCGCCACTTCCGGTTTTTCAGAGACAGCTGTCAGAACCACGTTTTCTTCAGCGATCGGAGCGGTGTTGAGAAAATCGATCAGCGGCAAATCGGTAAACGCAGAGCCGAACACTGAACTGGCATTCCACGTTGGAAGTGCGTTAATGGCATCTACCACGTCCATACCATCACCGACCACCCTGGCAAAAACAGTGAAACCACCATTTTGGTTATCAAGATTACTTGAGTTGTCAGCGAGGTTGATAAACCACTGGCTGGTTGCGCTATCAGGCTGGTCACCCAGTTTGGCCATAGCCAGGGTGCCACGTGTATTGGACACCTTGAATTCGTTCTCGACCGGTGGAAAAGTTTGTACACCAGATGTTTCACCATCTACAAAAGTAAACCCACCACCCTGAATGATGAATCCAGGCATATTGCGATGAATAAATGTCTTGTCGTAACGGTTGTTTTCAATATAGTTAAGGAAGTTAGCAACCGTTTTTGGCGCATCCTCTTCCAGTAACTCAATTTCAATGTCGCCAAGCGGGGTCTCAATCAGCACGGTTTTCGCCATGGCCATTCCCGGTAATCCCAGCAGCGCTGTTATTACGAATGAAACGAGAAAAAACCGGCTTGTGCTCATAATACTGAATGGTCTGGCTCTAAACATACTTGGATATTCCTGAGGTGTCCTGCTAATTTTCCGGGTAATTTCCGGAGCGAACGAAATATAACAGACCGGCAAGAAGGTGCAAGGTTTACAATTAGGGATACTTACCCTAAAGCGTTGAACTGCTACCAGTCCAATGAGGTCACAATCAGTACATAATCAACCTATCGGCTCACCATTATGAAAAAAACAGTTCCTTTCCTGTTACTCGTCGTCCTGTTTGCAGCGGCTGCCTGGTACTCTTTCGTCAAGGAGCCGGAAGCGGTACATGAGCTGCCACCCCCGCAACTACCACCGGCCATGCCTGTTACAGAGCAACAACCGCTACCTGAACCGCAGGATGAAGACATCATGGCTTACATTGAGCCGGAGCCCGAAGTCATCCCCGATCCACTGCCATCACTGAACGAAAGTGATGCCCAGGTCACACAAGCCATGGCCGAGATTGTAGGTGCTGACCCGCTGGCAGAATATCTGGTGAAAAGCCAGGCCATCAGCAGAATAGTGGTCACGGTCGATCGCCTGACCAGCCGCCAGATACCGGCTCAGATCAACCCGGTCAAACCGGCTGCTGATAAGTTTATCGTCGATACCGAAGGCGAGAGTGTGACTTTAAGCGCAAAGAACTTTGCCCGTTATGATGGTCATGTTGCGCTAATTCAAAACGCAGACACTGAAATGCTGGTAGCGCTTTATCAACGCTACTCCCCGTTATTTCAAACCGCCTGGGAGGAAAACGGCGGTGAAGGTTCGTTTAATGAACGCCTGCTGGAGGTGATTGATCACCTGCTTGAAACTCCGGATGTGCCGGGCCCCATCTATTTGTCCAAACCGGAAGCCGTTTACCTGTTTGAAGAACCGGAGCTTGAGGCGATGACGGCAGGGCAGAAAATATTGGTGCGTATGGGTAGTGTTAATGCCTCGGTGGTTAAAGAGAAACTGCTTGAGTTAAAACAGGGCATTAGCTCTCAGTAAAAGAAACCAGTTCCGCTATTCAAAAAGAATCCCTAACAGTGAGCAGGGATGCGGGTACCTCCACCTGAGACCGTGAGCCGACAGAGAGAAGGTGAGACCGGAAACCGGTCGAGAGACTGGCCTGGGCCATGTCGGCGCCCGAGATTCTATGGGCTTGCAGCGTGTCTCAGGTGGAGGTACCCGTAGCGCTGCGGCTCAGCTAGCACCAGTCTTAAGGAATCAAGGGAGCAGGTACAAAATTCAGACGATGTGCTTACCACCAATCTCGCTAATGCTTCGGCAGCCAATCAATCCCATATCCCTTTCGATTTCAGCGCGCAGCAATTCCAGCGCCTTCGCCACACCTGCCTGGCCACCGGCTGCCAAGCCAAACAGATAAGGCCGGCCGATCGAACAGGCGGTGGCGCCACGCGCCAGTGCTTTCAATACATGGGTGCCGCGCCGGATACCGCCGTCGCAGATGATTTCACATTCTCCACCCACTTTGTCAACAATCGGGCCGAGCGCTTCAAAGGCTGACAAGGTTCCATCCAGTTGGCGCCCGCCATGGTTTGATACCGAGATGGCTGTGACACCTGCATCAACAGCTTTTCGGGCATCGGAAGGCGATAGTATTCCCTTGATGGCAAACGGTCCGTTCCACTCGGAAATCATCCACTCCAGGTCGGCCCAGGTTACCGAAGGATCAAACTGATTTGCGATATATTCCATCAGCGACGTACTCTGTGAGCTGCCTTCCGGGATCTTGTGGGCCACGTTGGCCAGCGTGGCTTTCGGGTGGGTCAGCGAACGGTAAACCCAGCCCGGCCTGGCTGCAAAACCAATGATCCCGGCAAGGTTGAGCTTTGGTGGCATGGTAAAGCCGTAGCGCAGTTCACGCTCCCTGTTGCCAGCTACCGGTATATCTACCGTCAGCATCAGCGAGTCGTAATTTGCATCTTTACATCGTTGGATAAATTCACGTGTCAGCCCACGGTCTTTCATCACGTAGATCTGGAAGCACTTGGGGCCGTCACATACGGCGGCTACATCTTCAATGGTGGTTGCGCCGACCGTGGACAACGCATAGTAGGTGCCGGCAGCAGCTGCTGCTTTTGATACTGCGGTTTCACCGTCATGATGGAATAAACGTGTCATGCCGGTCGGGCCCAGGAATAGCGGCATTGCAATCTCGCGACCGAGCACCTTTGTCGTAAGGTCGATTTCGGCAACATCTATCAGGTATTCAGGTACCAGCTTTGACGGCGTCATACGCTTGCGCGTTGCCAAGCACATTGGATTCATCATCAGAGCCGCCATCAATGTAGTTGAATAACGGGTTTCGGTAGCTTCCGGCGGGCCATTTTCCGCAGGTCTTCGATATTAAGGGCTTTATCAAGACGCGACATTGAAATTTATCCTTTAATTGATAAGAAGCAAGGTGCTCTCAGGCGCCCTCTACTTTGCTTAGATCCCGAACCCCGCCCTTGTCGGCGCTGCTGGCAAATACCGCATAAGCACGCAAGGCATTGCTTACCCGACGCCGGCGCGGCTGCCACCGGCCGGTAGGCATTGTCGGAACCTTTGCTTTCAATGGCAGTGCGTCGAGTAGCCAGTGTATCGGGGTCAACCTGCAACTCGATGCTGCGATTTGGTATATCAATCGTGATGGTGTCACCCTCTTCCACCAGGGCAATCAAACCGCCACTGGCAGCCTCGGGGGAAACATGTCCAATGGACAGGCCGCCGGTCGCACCGGAGAAACGCCCATCGGTGATCAGCGCGCAGGATTCTCCCAGCCCCACGGATTTGATCGCAGTGGTGGGCGTCAGCATCTCCTGCATTCCCGGGCCACCCTGTGGTCCTTCATAACGGATGATAACTATATCGCCGGCTTTGATTTCTCCGGCAAGGATGGCTTCCTGGGCAACTTCCATTTCATCAAAAACCCGGGCCCGGCCGCTAAACTGGTACATGCTTTCTGCAACGGCAGCGGTTTTTACGATGCAGCCTTTTTCAGCAATATTACCGTAAAGAACCGCAAGACCACCCTCGGCACTGTAAGCGTGATCCAGATCGCGGATACAACCGCCACTGCGGTCCAGATCCGGTTCCCATCGGTTATCCTGGCTGAAAGCCCTGGTGGTGCGCACGCCACCGGGTGCGGCAGAGTAAAGCCGTTTGGCATCGTCTTCATTACTCCTGCCGATATCCCATTTCTCCAGTGCCTCGCCCAGGTGGGCGCTGTGTACCATATATACATCGAGGTTCATCAGGCCACCTTTGTCCAGTTCGCCCATGATCGACATCATGCCACCTGCGCGGTGAACGTCCTCCATATAATAGTCACGGGTTGAGGGTGAAACCATGCACAGATGAGGGACGCGTTTTGACAGGACATCGATATGTGACATGTTGAAATCTACTTCGGCTTCCTGGGCGGCGGCAAGCAGGTGCAATATGGTATTGGTAGAACCACCCATTGCAATGTCGACAGTCATTGCGTTGCTAAAAGCATCAAAGTTTGCGATGGACCTTGGCAGCACCGAGTCGTCGTCATCGCGGTAATAACGGTTGGCTAGCTCAACGATTAATCGACCTGCCTCGAGAAACAGCGCAGCGCGGTCGCGGTGTGTGGCCAGCAATGAACCGTTACCCGGTAGTGAAAGACCCAGGGCTTCAACGAGACAGTTCATGGAGTTGGCGGTGAACATGCCGGAACAACTGCCACAGGTCGGGCAGGCACTTTCTTCCACATCGTCAATACTGTAATCCTGAAACGTATCCGGATTGGCAGCGGCGGTAAATGCATCCACCAGATCAACACGCTGTGCGGGGACGCCTTCATTTTGCATACGCCCTGCTTCCATTGGCCCACCTGATACAAACACAGCAGGAATATTGAGCCGTAAGGCGGCCATCAGCATTCCGGGAGTGATCTTGTCGCAGTTGGAAATACATACCAGCGCATCGGCACAATGGGCATTGGCCATATATTCCACGCTATCGGCAATCAGATCCCGGCTTGGCAAGGAATACAACATGCCGTCGTGACCCATGGCGATGCCATCGTCTATGGCAATGGTATTAAATTCCTTGGATATGCCGCCTGCTGCCGCTATTTCATTGGCGACCAGGCTGCCGACATTCTGCAGGTGCATGTGGCCGGGTACAAACTGGGTATAGGAATTGGCGATGGCAATGATGGGTTTGCCAAAGTCGCTGCCACGCATGCCAGTGGCGCGCCACAAGGAGCGGGAGGCTGCAGCCAGTGGGCCGGCGGTGGTGGTATCGGATCTTAATGGTTTCATATTCGAATCGTAACACTCATTGATATTTTGATCTCAATCAAAACGGTTTGTTGTGATTTCTGCGATAATTACCAGCCAATAAATTCAGATGATCAGGAGCTGACATGCCAACCTTATCCGAACAGCAAATCAAGCAATTCCATGAGCGCGGATTCATTGTATTGCCAGGTTTTTTTGATGCCAACGCTGTCAGCAAACTTTCACTGTGGCTTGATGATTTGAGCGGGAAAACCCCTGCCGAGGGTTCGGAGGCCAAGTATTATGAAAAAAGCCCCATATCAGACGAAGATTTGCTGGTGAGGGCCGAATACCTTCTCGGCGACCACAATCCGGAAGCAACCGAACTCCTGCTGAATGAACCCACATTGTCTGCCATGGAAGAATTATTCGGTGAGCCCCCTGTTTTGTTCAAGGAAAAGGCCAATTACAAATTATCAGGCTGTCGACCGGACAAGTTGCACCAGGATCAGGCTGCAGGCTGGAATACCTATACCGATTTTTTTATTACTATGGCCATCGTTATCGATGAAAACCGGAAGGATAATGCGGCCATCAGTTTCATGAGCTCCGGTAATTATGACAAGAGCCTGATGACCGAGGAATGGAAGCCACTGACGATGGATGATCCTCCCTACCAGCCCGAAGATGAATTCATGTTGCTGGAGGCGCAGCCGGGTGACGTTATTATCTTTGATAGCTACGTTCCGCATGGCTCACCTGCCAATACCAGCGATAGCCAGCGGCGCAATCTTTACCTGACATTTAACAAGGCTTCCGCCGGTGATTTCAGACAACAGTACTACGATGACAAATGGGAAAATTACCCGCCGAACCAGGCCAGTACAGCCCGTAAAGATACCTCATTCAGGGTATGACCATCGTCTCTTAAGTCCTGAAAGGAAACATTCATGAGCAAGTCTGTCAGCTATGTCTGTGGTACCAGTGATCAGCCACTGATCTACCAGACCATTGGCGACGCCTTTGACCGGGCGGTTGAGCAGTGGGGTGATAATGAGGCCGTCGTTGTTCGCCACCAGGATATCCGCTGGTCGTACCGGGAGCTGGGTGAAGCGGTCGATGTGTTTGCCGCCGGCTTGCTGGCACTGGATTTACAGCCCGGTGACCGGGTTGGTATCTGGTCACCCAATAATATCGAATGGTTGATAACCCAGTTTGCCACGGCCAAGATTGGCCTGATCCTGGTCAATATCAATCCTGCTTACCGCAAGGCTGAGCTCAGTTATACACTGACAAAGGTGGCTTGCAAGGCATTGATCCTGGCCAGTGAGTTCAAAAGTAGTGATTACATCGGCATGCTGAACGATATTGCACCGGGTATCGAAGAATCCGCTAACGGGTCATTGAATCTGGACGAGTTGCCGGAACTCCGGTCGTTGATTGTGATTAGTGAAAAACCCGTGGCTGGCATGATACGTTTTAATGATATTGCCGCTATGGCGCCGGTGGATGCAGCTGAGCAACTGCTAAGCCGTGCGCAAGCCAGTCAGCCTGATGATGCCATCAACATCCAATTTACCAGTGGTACCACCGGTCTGCCCAAGGGCGCTACGCTGACGCATTTTAATGTCCTGAACAATGGCTATTTTTCAGGTCAGGCGATGGCGCTTGGCAGCCAGGATTGTTTGTGTATTCCGGTACCCCTTTATCACTGTTTTGGGATGGTGCTTGGTGTACTGGCCTGCGTAACACATGGCGCAAGCATGGTTTTTCCGTCAGAGGCTTTTGAACCGGGTGCCGTACTCGAAGCCGTCAGTGAAGAACACTGCACAGCCCTTCACGGCGTACCGACGATGTTCATCGCCGCGCTGGAGCACCCGGACTTCAAGACCTTTGATTTGAGCAAGCTGCGCACCGGCATCATGGCCGGAGCGCCCTGCCCGATTGAAGTCATGCGCAAAGTGATCAGCGAAATGAACATGAGAGAAGTTACCATTGCTTACGGCATGACCGAGACCAGCCCGGTCAGTTTTCAGAGTGCCACCGATGACCCATTGGAAAAACGCGTAGCAACGGTCGGGCGTATCCATCCACATGTGCAGGTCAAGGTGATCGACGAGCAGGGTGCGGTGGTGCCGAGGGGTACTTCGGGCGAGCTTTGTACCCGTGGTTACAGCGTTATGCTGGGTTACTGGGGTGATAAAGAGCAAACAGAAGAATCCATTGATGCTGCCGGCTGGCTGCATACTGGCGACCTGGCAGTCATCGATGATGAGGATTATTGCGATATCGTCGGGCGGGTTAAGGACATGATAATCCGTGGCGGGGAGAATGTTTATCCGCGCGAGATCGAGGAATACCTGTTCAAGCATCCGAAAATTCAGGAAGTGGCTGTTTTCGGCGTGCCGGATGAAAGGTTAGGCGAGGCAGTGGTTGCCTGGATCAAATTACGCGAGGGTGAGTCTCTCGATGCTGAAGAAATCCGGAACTATTGCAACGAACAGATTGCCTATTATAAAGTACCAAAACACATTTTTATCGTAGATGAGTTTCCAATGACCGTAACCGGTAAAATCCAGAAATTCATTATGCGCGAGAAAACCATTGAAGAACTGTCATAAACAGTTCTTTCAAGTTCAAACAGGAGACCTTTCACCGTGGCAACAGTAATCCATCAAAACGATCTGATCGAAAGCGTAGCCGATGCACTTCAGTACATCTCCTACTATCACCCGGTTGACTTCATCCAGGCATTAAACGAAGCCTACGAGAAAGAAGCTAACCCTGCAGCCAAAGATGCCATGGCCCAGATACTGATTAATTCACGTATGTGTGCCGAGGGCCACCGTCCCATCTGCCAGGATACCGGCATCGTTACCGTGTTCCTGAATGTGGGCATGGACATCCAGTGGCAAGGCGATATGGGCGTGACCGATATGGTCAATGAAGGTGTCCGTCGCGCCTATATGAATCCGGATAACAAACTCCGCGCTTCGATCATGGATGATCCGGACGGTGCACGCAGAAACACGGGCGACAATACGCCCTGTGTGATCCATTACCAGATCGTTCCCGGTGACAAGCTGGAAGTGCAGGTGGCGGCCAAGGGCGGCGGCTCTGAAGCCAAATCCAAGTTTGCCATGCTCAACCCGTCCGATTCCGTGGTGGACTGGGTATTGAAAATGGTACCCACCATGGGCGCCGGCTGGTGTCCGCCAGGCATGCTGGGGATCGGCCTCGGTGGGACTGCTGAGAAAGCCATGATAATGGCCAAGGAAGCCCTGATGGAGCCAATAAACATCCACGAATTAAGAGAAAAGGGTGCTGAAAACCGTGCGGAAGAGTTACGCCTGGAGCTGTTCGACAAGGTCAACCAGCTGGGCATCGGAGCCCAGGGCCTGGGTGGCTTGACCACGGTACTTGACGTCAAGGTGAAAGATTTCCCGACCCACGCAGCCAACAAGGCGGTCGCCATTATTCCCAATTGTGCGGCTACCCGCCACACACACTTCACCCTGGACGGTACCGGTCCTGCCCATTTCGTGGCTCCGAGCCTGGATGACTGGCCCGAGGTGACCCGCGACATGAGTGGTAACGTCAGGCAAGTCAACCTGGATACCGTGACCCGCGAGGAGATCAGCCAATGGAAGCCCGGTGACTCACTGCTGCTAAACGGCAAAATGCTCACCGGTCGCGATGCGGCACACAAGAGGATGGTGGACATGATGGCTGCGGGCGAAGAACTGCCCGTGGATCTCAAAGACCGCTTCATTTACTACGTCGGTCCGGTCGATCCGGTACGTGACGAGGTGGTTGGGCCCGCCGGCCCCACTACTGCCACCCGCATGGACAAGTTCACCCGTACCATGCTGGAGGAAACCGGCTTGATGGGAATGATCGGTAAAGCCGAGCGCGGTCCGGCAGCGATAGAAGCCATACGTGACAATAAGGCCGTATACCTGATGGCCGTAGGTGGTGCTGCCTACCTGGTCGCCCAAGCCATCAAATCCGCAAAAGTGCTGGGTTTTCCGGAGATGGGCATGGAAGCGATTTACGAGTTTGATGTGAAAGATATGCCGGTAACCGTTGCCGTGGATGTAAATGGTGAATCAGTGCACAAGATCGGCCCGCAGGTATGGCGCGACAAGATCAAAGTTGGGATCGCCGGTTTGACAGAGTGAGCATAGCCGGTGGTCTGGCCAGGCCACCGGGCTGTCCAAAGCTCGCACCTGCCTTTAATCTGCTCCAATTAACCCCATCTGCTTTAGATGGCTGAAAAGAATACTACCGAGCGCCCCAAAGGCAGCTCACTCAAACCACTCAAGTCGCTGGTTCCGTTCATTCTCGCTTATCGCGGAACATTGATTGCCGCGTTTGCTGCATTGCTGGTGGCATCTGCCGCCTTGCTCGCTTTACCGGTGGCGTTTCGTTATTTGATTGATAATGGTTTTGCCGCCAATGATGTGGGCACGATCAACCGCTATTTTGGCTGGTTTTTTGCGGCAGCAGCCGTGTTTGGAGGTTTTGCTGCACTTCGGTATTACCTGGTTTCCTGGCTGGGTGAACGGGTCGTTGCCGATATCCGTACTGCCGTATACGACCGGGTGATCCGCATGGACCCGACATTTTTCGAGACCACGCGTACCGGTGAGGTATTGTCACGCTTAACAGCTGATACCACGCTGGTACAAAGTGTTTCAGGTGTCAGTCTCTCAATTGCACTGAGAACCTCGGTCAACCTGATTGGCGGGCTGATAATGCTGGCATTAACCAGTGTGCAGTTAACCGGGTATATCCTGCTGGGTATTCCGGTGATCATCGCGCCTATGATCATTGTCGGGCGCCGAATAAGACGACAATCGCGCACCACGCAGGATCGGGTTGCGGATACTAGCGGCCTGGCAGATGAAACCCTCAATGCAATCCAGACGGTGCAGGCTTTCACATTGGAACCCCTGCAGAGTAAACGATACAGTGAGGCGGTGGCGGAGAGTTTCATAGCCGCCATCCGTCGGGTGCGCACCCGTGCATTTCTGACTGCGCTCGGTATTACGCTCGTATTTGGTGCGATTACCGTCATTCTGTGGACAGGCTCACGCGCGGTGCTGGAAGGCACAATGAGCGGTGGTGAACTGGCGCAGTTTTTAATGTATTCGATATTTGTGGGCTCCGCGGCTGCTGGCTTAAGTGAAGTCTGGGGCGAGGTACAACGTGGCGCCGGGGCCATGGAGCGTTTATCAGAATTGCTGATTGCCAGGCCTGCCATCCGCGCACCGGAAAAACCTGCAGAATTACCCGCACGTGTCAGTGGACGTATATCTTTCAGGAATATCGAGTTTCACTACCCTTCCCGGCCGGATTCGCCGGCACTGGAGGATTTCTCACTGGATATCGAACCGGGTGAGACGGTCGCTATCGTCGGGCCATCGGGTGCCGGCAAAAGTACCAGCTTCCAGATGTTGCTGCGATTTTACGATCCGCAGTCAGGCCATATCGAGATCGATGGCATCGACATAGCGCAGTTATCACCCACCGCCTTACGGCAACAGATCGGACTGGTACCCCAGGAAACGGTTTTGTTTGGTGACAGCGCACGCGAAAATATCCGCTATGGCAAACCCGGGGCCGATGACTATGCAGTGGAGCAGGCGGCAGTCGCAGCAGCTGCCGATGAATTTATCAGCGCACTCCCGGATGGCTACGACACTTTCCTGGGTGAGCGCGGCACACGCTTATCCGGCGGCCAGCGCCAGCGTGTAGCAATAGCCCGTGCGATCCTGAAAGATCCACCCATTCTGCTACTGGATGAGGCCACCAGTTCGCTGGATGCCGAAAGCGAGCGCCTGGTGCAGATGGCCCTGGAAGGCCTGATGAAAAACCGCACCACCCTGGTCATCGCCCACCGCCTGGCCACCGTCAAAAAAGTCGATCGTATCGTGGTAGTGGATGGGGGCCGCATCGTAGCCGTTGGAAATCACAAGGAACTCATGCAAAACAGCGATCTATACGCCAAGCTGGCAAAACTGCAGTTCGGGGACATTTAGATCTAACAAAACTGCCAATCGAAGTTCAACCGCGAGCGGGGATACGGGTACCTTCCCCTGAGACTGTGAGCCGACAGGGATGTCGGCGCCCAAGCGACTCAGGGATGAGCTTGAAGCGTGTCTCAGGGGAAGGTACCCGTGTCCCCGCGGATCAATTAGCACCGAAAGTTAAAAATCACCACAATGAAAAGAAACCCCAATCCAATCCAGGGCGACTGAGAATTCCCAGTCAGTTAAGCTATGCTTGTGAATATGGAAAAGCATAGGGACTGAATCATGAGCGATGTCACATTGCGTGAAGCACCTTTAAGGTTTACCTCAAACCTCGGTGAAGGCGATGAGGCACGGAAAGCCGATACATTAAATCTGCTTCCATATGCGGAGGCATTACGCGATTTTATCCACGATTGTGAGTCGCCGATGACTATCGGTATCCAGGGTGATTGGGGTATCGGGCGGACCAGCCTGATGAATATGTTGCGTGGCAGCGTGGACGGGCAGCAGTCCGGCCTGCTGGATGCCAGCCTGTGTAAAACCATCAATCTGGATAGCTGGCCATATTCGCAGTTCCACCAGGATGACAACATGGTTGTGGCCTGTCTGTATGCACTGACTCAGAAACTGGGACAGGCACTGGAGAAAGAACCGGGAATCGACGCGGCGCGCTGGAAGCACGGCTTGAAGCCGCTACGCAAACTGATCATTGTCATGGAGCAGATCAGGCAGCTTTCGCAGGGCAGCAGCGGCGATAGTCAGGACGGCAAATCCTATATCGATATTTCCGGCCAGATGCTGAGTTTCAGAGGCGAGTTTGAAAAATCTCGTATCGCTTATGGACAGAAAGCGGTGATGCATCGCCGCGTGGTCGTGTTTTGTTGACGATCTGGATCGGATTCGCCCGGTCATGGCACTTGAGTGCTGGAGGCCATCAAGAATTTTCATCGATGTGTCCGGGCTGTGTATTTCGTCATGGCGCTGGATTACGAAGTTGTGCAAAGGGGCATGGTTGAAAAACTGGGCATTGAGCTGCAGAAAACCAGTGGCAAGGCCTTTTTTGACAAGATGATCCAACTGCCCTTTGTTGTGCCTACCACCTCTTACAAGCTTGATGAATATATCATCGACCTTCTGAGCAAGTCCGGACTTCCTTGTATCCAAAACGGTGATTGTGATCCTGAAAGCCGACAATTCTTCCTCGACATCACGCGCTTCACTGTCGGGCGCAACCCGCGCAGTATCAAGCGGGTGGTTAACTACACGAATCTGCTGGAGCGTATTCACAGGCATAATTCCAGCCGCGAAACCACCGAGGGAGAATGCAAGATCCTGTTTGCACTGGTCAGCATGCAAATTGCCTGGCCGGAGTTATTCCAGTATTTTATTCGGGACCCTTCGGTGGGTGCAATCACCAGTTTGCAGAGTTGGGAGTTTCTCGACGCTTTACCCGAGGTCAGCAGCCTGTTCGACCGTTCGCCTGACAGGGAACTGGTCAAAAATGCAATTTCGGCCTATTTCGATACGCTTTTCAGCCTGCTGGATGAAAATGATGACGGTCAGATAGACAGTAAGGAATTACAGCCGGTTCTGAAAGTGATGGAACTGGCAAAAATGACCAATATCAGAACCCATGAGCGGCCACGGGAATGGATAGTGCGGCGGATTCATGAGAATAATGTCGAATCCAGCGAATTGATCAGTTCTTTCCTTGAAAATGTGTTTTTGAAGTCGATCTGGTACCTCGGCACCGAGATCCGCTACCACAAAGCCGGGCATCGTTACGTAACATTGGTTCACAATCGCCGACAGATCGGCACCATAGTTAGCTTGAAATCACAGCCATTTGTTTTCCGCCTGGCGATGTCGCCGGAACGGGTAACGAATGCTTTGAAAGGTTACGGGAAGAATGAACGGTCGGTTAAAAAAGAAGCCATCGTATTGGTACGTAATGCATTTGGCAGCGAAGCTTCGTTGACGGGTTATGGCGATACACTGGTGGATTTTAGCAAGATGACCTATATGCCGAGCATGGATGCCATTGCATTACTGAACGCGCTGTACCAGATTGTAACCGGCCAGAACGACTGAATGCAGGAACCGGGACCCCGGACCTGGTTCAGTCTTCAATAGCAGACATCACGGCTTCAACGACTTCCTCCAGGGCAGGTATCCAGCGCAATACGATCAACAGGTCATTTTCCTGATCCACGTAAATGTAGTTGCCACCAAAACCGGCCGCCCAGAAAGCGCTGGCCGGTGCTGCCGGGATACGTTTCTGGTCAGTATTCAACCACCACATATAACCGTAATCGGGCTGTACGGGTGTGGGCTGCCGCATGGCATCGATCCATTCTGTTGGCACGATTTGCGAGCCCTGCCAATTGCCATTGCGCAGAAACAACAGGCCCATCCGGGCGTGATCCAGCGCGCTGATAAACAGGCCGCCACCAAAATGACCACCACCGGATACCGATTGCATTTTCTGGCCATCCAGTGTCACCCACGAGTTCTCATAGCCGTGCCAGCGCCAGGTTGTAGAAGCGCCGATGGGGTCCATGACTTCGCGTTTAAGCACCACGGGTAACGGTTGACGCCATACTTGCAATAGAGACCAGGCCGCGAGGTTGATACGTACATCGTTATATTTGAAATAGCTGCCCGGTTCGTGCAGTTCACGATTGGACCATTTTGATCGGTCTTTGCCTTCCGGACGGTCGGCCCAGTCGGGTACGCCCCACAGGGTTCCCTGCCAGTCGGAGGTCTGGTTCATCAGGTGATGCCAGGTGATATTGCGATTATGTTCTGAAGCAAATTCTCCATCGCGCACCCAGCGTGAAACCGGTGCATGGATATCGTTTACCAGTCCGTCACGCAGTGCCAGTGCCATGATGGTGGACAGATAGCTTTTAACAGCACTGAAGGTCATGTCCACGCGTTCGATATCGCCCCATTCTGCAACGATATAACCTTTTCGTATGATCAGTCCGGCACTGCCTTCACGAGTCCCGGTCGGGCCGAGGATGCGGAAATCAGGCTCACGGGGTGAAAATGAATCCGTAATGGCCTGTGCGAGATCCTTTGGTTCGATGACTGCTTTGCTTTGGGCAAAGTTAACGGCCTTTGCGAGTTTTGCCGAATTCATCCCGGCAGCCTGTGGCGTGGTTCTCTGCCAGTTTCCATAAGGCGGGTAATAGTTTTCTGAGGCAATCGCACCGAGCGGGAGTAACAGGATGAATGTAAGTAGAAAAACGCGGCTTTTAATAATCATGATCAAGCTCTCTGAATGGCTACATGCTGGTTTTGGCTAATGGCGCAAAACGGATTGTTTTTCCAGTCGTGCCGGGACTGGAACCTGGCAGATATCCAGTACTTTTGGTGGTTTATGATGGAAAAATTTGTTTTTGCGGTTGCGGCGTTCATTCAGCATGCTTTTGAATCCATTGCTGTTGGTATCGGCCAACCAGACATCCAGTCGTTCGCTCTCTTTGAGCGAGGACGCCAGGCGCATCCGCTTGATCCATGTGCGTTTAAGATCCTCTTCGATAATACCGTTTTTGAGGGTGGAGCCACGTTTGATTCGCTGGACTACATCCATGCCCCATACCACCCTGCCGAATATGGTCAGGTTACGGTCGAGGTAACGGGGGGCCTGACCGATGACGATATAAAAATCGGTACTACCAGTATCGGGGTCGTCATTACGCGCCATGGCGACGCTGCCGGGACAATGGGTCAGCCATGCTTTGCCGGCTTTTTTTTCGTCACGTGCCGCAGGAAAGCCGTCGATAAACCCCGTGTATGGTGCGAACATATCGTCAGTCTGAACCGGTGTCCATGACATAGGCACCCAGTCTTCCGCTTCTTCCTTGTCTTTTGGTTTCAGCGGCCAGCTGATTTCAAATTCGGCCTTCAGTGTTTGTGCGAGCTCGCTGCCATCAATGTCGCTTTCGTCCCCGCCCTGCGCCACGAAACCATCGATAACACGGTAAAAACTCATGCCCCGGTAAAACTGTTCTTCAAGCAGTTCCTTGAAGCGTTTAACTGTTTTTGGGGCGAATACCGGGTTAAGTTCAATGACCACCGTACCTTCCTGAATTTGCAGGTAAACGGTATTTTCAGGGTCCAGTGTGTTCCAGATCAGGTCATCTTTGGCGAATGCTGAAACCGATACGGCTATCAAGCTGGTAAAAAAAATCCGGCAGAGGCCGGAAAAGGTGAGAGGTTTAAACATAATGTCACCGGTATCCAGTTGCATACCGGTAACAGTTTAATTGAATTATGACCGGCCCGCATATTGCGGTGTAGTCAAAAATCAGGGCATTTGTATCTTGCTGCTTTCCCTGCCCGGAACAACGATCTGAGATGCTTGTTGACGCTGCATTTCCTTCAGTTCTTCCATGGTTCTTTCAACGGCCAGCTTGGCGGCATCACCAAAGCCGGCAACTGCGCCTTCCAGCGTATCGGTTTCTATCTCAAATGATAGCGGCAAAGCGCCACCCGGGGTCATGATTTGCGTAGAACCGACAAACTGTACTGGACGGCTGGCGTCCACCTCACCGTCAATCGTAACCGGTGTCATTTTGCGGATCGTGCCAACGCGACTGTCGGTATAGGTTTCCTCACGTGTTAATGCGGTGGCATCCATACTGATTTCGGGGCTGGTATCCATCTGGCTCATAATAATTTTCCTGTGTTTGCTGTATAGCGAAGTGGGGTCAGCAGCTGGAAAACGCAACCGGTGGTGTACTATGCACTATTATAAAAGGGAGCAAAGAGGGGTTTTTGTGGGAGTAATAGCAAATGGGTGATGAACTGAAAGGCAAGGTACTGGGTGTTGGTGGTGTGTTTTTCCGTTCGCCCGATCCGGGGCGGCTTGCCAAGTGGTATCAGGAAACGCTGGGCCTGGCGACCGAGGCCTGGGGAACCACCCACGGCACCAGTTTTTCACCCGAAGCGATGCCGGCCAACTCCTTTACGGTCTGGAGTACGTTTGCTGCGGATACCGAGTATTTTGGTGATGAGCGCCAGTCTTTCATGATCAACCTGGTGGTGGATGATCTGGATGCCGCGCTGGCCAATGTGCGGGCTGCCGGTGGTGATGTGATTCCGGAGAAAGAGGAACATGACTATGGCCGTTTCGGCTGGATTGTGGATCCGGATGGTAACCGTGTTGAATTGTGGGAACCACCTGAGAAGATGCCGGAAGCGGCTGAATGAGTGATTCAATAGAGACCTTGATCAAACGTATCGAGGAGCTGGAGAGCCAGGCTGCGTTTCAGGATGAATTGTTTGAAAGCCTGAATGCCACCGTGGCTAAACAGGATGGTGAAATTGTTGAGCTTAGGCGGCAGTTTATCGTGCTGAATGAGCGTGTTAAGGATTTTGAAGGGGTGGTGCCGGGTGGCGGGCCCCAGGATGAGACGCCGCCGCATTATTAGGGGGTTGTAAACGTCATCCCGGCCTCCGAGCCGGGATCCATTTTCTAAGAGCAAGGTGGATTCCGGATCAAGTCCGGAAAGACGGGGCTTTAAAATTACCGGTTCTGGTAACTACTACATCGGTATTTGCAACGGCGGTTCCTGCATACGCCCCAGCTGTTCGCGCAGGCCAAGTATCAGGTCTTCCCAGTAGCGGGGTTCTCCGAACCACGGGAAGGCGATCGGGAATGCCGGATCCTGCCAGCGTTTTGCCAGCCAGGCGGCGTGGTGCAGCATACGCAGGGTTCTTAAGGCTTCGATCAGGTTTAACTCACGCCGGTTGAAGTGGTGGAACTGGGTGTAGCCATCCAGCACGTCTTTCATCTGTTCTGCCATTTCATAGCTTTCGCCGGATAGCAGCATCCACAGATCCTGCACTGCCGGGCCGCTGCGGCAGTCATCAAGATCGACAAATAAGGGACCGTCGCGCCACAGGATGTTGCCTGGGTGGCAATCACCGTGCAGGCGGATGTTGGTGAATTCACCCGCACGCTCATATGAGGCTTCAATCGAAGTCAGCAGGTCGGCGGCCAGGCTGGAAAAAGCAGTTTCCAGGTGTGCTGGCAGCCATTGTCCTTCAAGTAGTTCATTAACGGCTTTATGGCCAAAACTTTCAATCGTCAGTTCTGGTCGCGTCTGGAAAGGTTTGTCGGCAGCCACCGCATGAATACGGCCCAGGAAGCGGCCAAGCCACACACGGGTATCCTTTTGATCCAGTTCCGGCGCATGACCGCCACGGCGTTCAAACATGGCAAAACGAAAACCGTCATGTTCATGCAATGTCTGCCCGTTGATTACCATCGGCGGGATCAGTGGTATTTCAGCATCCGCGATTTCACGCGCAAAGGCATGTTCTTCAAGGATTTGCTCGTCCGTCCACCGGCCCGGCCGGTAAACCTTTGTGATCAGCGGCTCGGCATCTTCGATACCGACCTGGTAAACACGATTTTCATAACTATTCAGGGCCAATAGGCGCCCGTCGCATAATAAACCTATGGATTCAATGATCTGGATTAATTCTTCCGGATCAAGTCGGTAGTAGGGTGTCACAATGTCGCTTGTTTGCTGCATAGGGTTGTTACGTGCAATTTATCCGGCTTTTTCGCTGTTAGGATACCGTTTGCGGGTCGGAATGTATTTGAATACTTAAGATTTTAGTTTTTATATTGAAAAGAAGTTTATTGCCGGGTAAAGAAGGGACATATACATTCCGACAAACTAACGGGCAGTTTGGGGAAAGAAAATGCAAACCCGTTCAAGCCAACCCATGTGGCGCGCGTCGCTACAGACTCTCCTTAGTCAACGCATCTTATGCATGGTGGGTTTCCTTCCCTGGAGGAAATGGTGGTCGCGTTGATGCTGGGTAAAGTGTGAACAGGTGCAGTGCAACCTGGCTTGGAGAATGTGTAAAACCTATCGGTACAGGTATATGATAAATATATGTCAACGCGAGGTGTGAGATGAACAGGCATCTTTATTGGGTATTAGTGACGGCCATAACCTGCGTGACTGCCTGTTCGGAAGACCACAATGAGGCTGAAACGGCACAGACTCCGCAAGCTGGACAAGGCTACCAGGAGGACTCTTGGAGAGCGCGTTACCTGGCATTGGGGCGTGAAACCTACGAAATAGCGTGTGCTTCCTGTCACGATGAAGGTAAGGGTGACGGCGCGCCCATCAAAGGCGACAGCGATTCCTGGTCCGAGCGCTCACCATTGTGGTCTGCGGTATTACTTGAACATGCCAACAGCGGTTATCTGAATATGCCCACCAAGGGCGGCAAGCTTGAACTCAGCAACAGGGCAGTCGAGGCTGCGGGCGAATACATGCTCCATGAAACGTTTCCAGAACTGCCAAGGGACTGAATGGTATTTGTAAAAAAGAACGAGATACTTCAACAAGCCCCTTTTGAGAACCGTCGTTTGGAAGTAGAATAGATCGTCCAAGCCAAGGTTTAACCCTCCATGCCTAACAGAACCAAAAATCTAGCGCTGTATTGCGATTTTGAAAATATCGCTCTCGGTGTACGTGACGCGAAATACGCGCGTTTTGATATTGAAGAAGTACTTGAGCGCTTGCTGGTCAAAGGCAATATCGTGGTCAAGAAGGCCTATTGCGACTGGGATCGGTATAAGGATTTCAAGGCGGATATGCATGAGGCTTCCTTTGAGCTGATCGAAATCCCGCACGTGCGCCAATCCGGCAAGAATTCCGCGGATATCCGCTTTGGTGGTTGATGCGCTTGACCTGTGTTACACCAAGGCGCATGTTGATACCTTCGTGATAATATCAGGCGATTCGGATTTCTCACCGCTGGTTTCCAAGCTGCGTGAGAACAACAAAATTGTGATCGGGGTTGGTGTGAAAGAGTCAACCTCCAACCTTCTGATTGCCAACTGTGATGAGTTCATCTACTACGATGACATCATCCGTCAGGCCGAGCGCCGTAAACCCAAGAAGAAAAAAACCAACGGCAAGAAGGAGAATGGTGACGAAGCCCCGGTTGCTAAGGATAAACGCCAGAAACGCGAGGAAAAGGCTTTTGCATGGGTGCTGGAGACCATGGACGACCTGTTCAACGAGCGTGATGCCGAGGAAAAAGTCTGGGGTTCGATGGTCAAGCAAGCCTTAAAAAGACGCAAGCCTGGTTTCAGTGAGCGTTACCATGGCTTTCGTTCATTCAGCGAATTGCTGGAGAAAATGGAAGAACAAAAAATGGTCACGCTGGAACACGACAAAAAATCAGGCGGTTATATCATTACCGATTACGCCGGCGCTTAAGTTTCTAGTAGCATGTTTCAGTTCTTCGCAGACAAAAAAAGACCCGCTAAACACGGGTCTCTTTTAAAGTGGAAACGTATTGGTTTTCGCCAAAACGCCCACGTTCCCCTTATAAAGATCATTTCGCCAACCCCCATCGACTCGATGATCTGCCTTGCTTGTCCCCCAAGCTCATAACGTTTCCCGCTGCAACCCATTCCCTGGGTTTGACGCCTTCAATGACTGTCGTTGGAGCAGTCTTTCCGTGAGCTGTCGTTGGCACAGCTACGTCGCAGGTGGTGACAAACTTCCTTGTCCATAAATTCTATGGTTTCTGAAAGTAGATGTTTACTAAAACCAACATCTGCCCCCTTAATAAAGCAATTAACGTGCCAATTGAGTGATTGTATTAGAAAAGATATGTATAACAACAAGATACCTGTTTTCAAGTGTCTCGCGGTGGGTGCTGGTCAGGTGATGCACTGACGTGATATGTCGAACAACTGACAATTATTGTCAGTTGTCGGTCTCCCCTTAACTTACAGGTAAGTTAACCAGCCATGTTTATCCTCGGTCTCACCGTTGAATAGCCCGAAAAAGGCGTCCTGAACGCGTTTTGTAATCGGACCGCAGCCACCGTTACCAATGGTGAGGTGATCGATCTGGCGTATGGGTGTGACTTCTACCGCAGTGCCGGTAAAGAATGCTTCATCGGCGCCATAGAGTTGTTCGCGCGCCAGGGTTTGCTCAATTACTTCCATACCGAGGTCGGCTACCAGGGAGAACACTGTGTCCCGGGTGATACCACCAAGGATGGATGCTGAGGCCGGTGGGGTAAGGATTCTACCATCCTTGATGACAAACAGGTTTTCGCCCGCCCCTTCGCTCAGCAAGCCATCGTGCCCCAGTGCGATACCTTCATCAAAACCCCTGTCCTTGGCTTCAAAGCCGATTAGCTGGCTGGACAGGTAATTTCCGCCGGCCTTGGCACCGGTTGGAATGGTGTTGGGCGCCAGGCGTTGCCATGAAGTGATACAGGCCCGGATACCATTTTTCAGGCCTTCCTCTCCCAGGTACGCACCCCAGAAATTCACCATGATGGATACATCGACTGCATCCAGATCTTTGGGGATCAACCCCAGCCCACAATTTCCCCGCGCGACCAGTGGCCTTATGTAGGCACTTTCCAGGCCGCTGACGCGTACCGCTTCGAGACAGGCCTCGCGAATTTCCTCAAAACTGTAATGGATGGGGATTCTGTAAATGGAAGCTGAATAAAACAAACGCTTCAAATGATCATCAAGACGAAAAATGGCAGTTCCCTGCGGGGTTTTATAGGCTCGAATACCCTCAAACACCGATGAGCCATAGTGCAGCGCATGGCTCTGGACGTGTACTTTGCAGTCGTCGAACTCACGCATTTCGCCGTTGAACCAGACCTTGTAATTAGTGCTCATTTTCCTGTGAATCCGTTAGCCAAATTAAATTGAGAGATGCAGTATCCAACCATGTGGTGGACAGTTCAAGTACCATGTAGCACATAAATAATATTGATAGCTGAACGACACGGAAATGAAGCGGGAATCACACCACCATCACCATCATGCGGCGCCGGATTACAGCCGGGCTTTCGCCGTCGGGGTGGCGCTCAATATAATTTTTGTGGTGATCGAAGTTACCTATGGAGTAATAGCAGATTCGCTCGCCCTGATCACGGATGCAGGTCACAATCTGAGTGATGTATTGGGCTTGTTGCTGGCTTGGGGAGCCAGTTACCTGGCCAAAAAGAAACCATCACGGAGACGCACTTACGGATACTCCCGCACCACCATCCTGGCGTCAATGTTCAGTGGTCTTTTGTTGCTGGCGGCCGTTGCGGTGATAAGCTGGGAGGCCGTCAACCGGTTCTTCACACCGTCCGAGCCTGCCGGCCAAATCATCATGACCGTGGCTGGCATTGGTGTATTGATCAATTCAATCACAGCCTGGTTTTTTGTCTCCGGAAAAGATCATGACCTCAACATTCGCGGTGCATATCTGCACATGGCAGCCGACGCACTGGTTTCGCTCGGTGTGGTCATATCCGGGTTTGTGATCTGGAAGTTTGGCTTGAAATGGTTTGATCCCTCTGAGCAGCCTGTTGATCGCAGCGGTCATTTTCTGGTCAACCTGGGGACTGTTGCGCGATTCATTAAACCTCGCCATTGATGCAGTACCGCGTGACATTGACCCGGAAGCAATCCGAAAATGGTTGTCAGATCAGCCGGGTGTTAAAGGCCTGCACGACCTGCACATCTGGCCCATCAGCACTACACAAACCGCTTTAACCGCACACCTCTTGATGCCTGAACCCCCCGGCAGACGATGAATTTCTACACGACCTCGCAATGCAGTTGCAGGAAATGTTCAAAATCTCACACGCAACATTCCAAATTGAGCGGGGTAATGGTGATCATCCCTGCAAGCAGTCAAAAACCTGCGCAGAATAAAAACCGATAGAAACCACTAAACCCAAGCCGGGATGCAGGTACCTTCCACTGAGACTGTGAGCCGACAGGGATGTCGGCGCCCAAGCGACTCAGGGATGAGCTTGAAGCGTGTCTCTGGGGAAGGTACCTGTAGCCCGGCGTTCGGTTAGCACAATTCTTAAAAGGATTCGATCAGGGATTCGACGGCAGTTGGGTGCTCCTCATGAGACACGCTGCAAGGCAATCCGTGGCGCGCTCGGGCGCCGACATCCCTGTCGGCTCACGGTCTCATGAGGAGCACCCAACCCCCGCCGAATTGTGCGAGCTTGAAAGAGTTGGCTTCGATTGTGTTCCGATCCTGAGCACAACTTACCGCTGACAATGATCCACAATTACCTGCGCCACACAGGTAGTAAGCTTACGCGCAAAAGGAATATGCAAAAACTCATTCGGTCCATGAGCATTAGACTGTGGCCCCAAAACGCCGGTAATCATAAATTGCGCTTCTGGAAAATAATCACCCAGCATAGCCATAAATGGAATGGTACCGCCCTCACCCATGTACATGACACCACGCCCATAACTGCCCTGTGAGCCCCTTTCCAATGAGGCATGTAACCACGGAGCGATTTCGGGTGCGTTCCATCCGGATGCCGCCTGATCAGTCTCGAAGCTGACCCTGGCGTTGGCGGGCGGGTTGGCTTCCAGGGTCTCTTTCATCGCCTGGCTGGCGGCCTCGCCATCCACCGTTGCCGGCAGGCGCATGGAAAGCTTCATTGCCGTGTAAGGCCGTAACACATTGCCGGCATCCGCCAGCGCCGGAATGCCCGCGATACCCGTATATGAAAGCGCCGGTCGCCAGGTACGGTTCAAAAGTCGTTCGACGTTATTTTCAGCCATGGGCTCAACGCCATCTATGAAAGGATAGGCTTGCCAGATGCCGTCACCAAGGGCCTCAGCCATGGCTTGGGTTTGTTGTAAGCGTTGCTCGGGAATCGGAGCGTACAGGTATTCAGGCAGCACCTTTCCGGTAGCCTGGTCTTCAAGCCGGCTGAATAATTGCTGCATGATGCGGAAACTTGATGGCACCACACCTGATGCATAACCGGAGTGCACACCTTCATTGAGGACATCCACCCGCAGGGTGCCGGCAGCCATGCCGCGTAATGATACGGTCAACCACAGCTGTTCATAATTGCCGGCGCCGGAATCAAGACAGATCACCAGCGAAGGTTTGCCGATGCGATCCTTCAGGTGTTCAATATAAAACGGCAGGTCGTAACTTCCGGATTCTTCACAGGCTTCAATGATGACCACGATACGTGCATGTGGCAGATCCTGTTTTTGCACTGCCATGATGGCGGCCAGTGAGCTATAGGCGGCATATCCATCGTCAGCGCCACCGCGGCCATAGAGCTTGTCGTCTTTGATGACCGGTATCCACGGGCCCAGGTCATCGGCCCAACCGGTCATCTCGGGTTGTTTATCGAGGTGGCCGTACATCAGGATGGTGTCATCGGGATCAGTTTCGCCCTGTGCAGGGATTTCCATGAATATCAGCGGTGTGCGTCCTTCAAGCCGGACAATTTCCAGCGTCATACCCTTGACGTCCTGTGCCTTTGACCAGTTGAAAATCTGCTGAACCGCATCTTCCATGTAGCCGTGTTCAAACCAGTCGGCATCAAAGTGTGGAGACTTGTTAGGAATCTTGATGTATTCAACCAATTCGGGAACGATGGAATCGGTCCAGATTTCATCGATAAAAGCTTGTGCGGTTTTTTGATCCATTATGTTTGACCTTGTTCAGTAGGAGTTTTATGGGCTAATTATGGCACTTAAGTTTGCTCTTTAGTGTACATGCATGAATAAACGTCCGCAGAGCAGGCGATTGAGCGCAGGCAGTGGTATGCTTGCCCTACTTTTTTGCCGCAGTCAGTCTGCGGCTATCTAAAAACAATTATTCACAACAGATTTGGAGCTTCAAACGTGACCAATCAAACAGAAGGTGGGAACACCTCATTTATAGCGCCGCCGGGCGGAGAATTCATGGGCCACCCCAAGGCCCTGTGGCAGTTATTCAATATCGAGATGTGGGAACGATTTTCCTACTACGGCATGCGGGCGGTATTGGCAGTTTATGTCGCCACCACCTTTTTCGCCCACCTCGGTGCGGGTGCCAATGCAGAGGCCAGCCTTGTGTATGGTGGTTATACCGCACTGGTGTATGCGACTGGTATTGCTGGCGGTTATGTAGCTGACAAGATACTGGGATATCAACGATCCATTTTATTGGGCGCCATCATCATGGCGGCAGGATTGTTCGTTCTGTTGATTGAAGACCTGAACTGGTTTCTTGTTGGACTGTCGCTGATCGTTGCAGGTAACGGCCTTTTCAAACCTAATATTTCCACCATGATCGGAAAATTGTACGCACCCGATGACGTAAGACGCGATTCCGGTTTTACCATTTTCTACATGGGTATCAATCTTGGCGCCATGATTGCACCATTTGTTACAGCTGCCTGGATCGGTTCGACCTGGGGTCTTAAATGGGGCTTCTTTGCGGCAGGCATTGGCATGATCCTGTCGACCCTGTTTCCTCGAAGTGGCCAAGAAATCTCTTGGAAAAATTGGCTTGCCGGAAGAAGGCAAGGAAGGCTGGGGACGGTTTTTCGCTGTCGGTGCCGCAGCCATCGTGCTGGCCGGCGTGGTTTATTTCCTGTTATCGGAAAGCACCATTCTTGGTTATCTGCTGATTGTCATCATGTTGGGCCTGATCGCCTATTTTGTCATGGCAGGTATCAAGTCAAAGAATAAGGTTCAGCTACATCGATACATTGCGATGATTATTCTGTTTGTCGCCAATGCCTGTTTCTGGGCACTGTTTGAACAGGCCGGCAGTTCCTTGAACTTCTTCGCACGTGAGTTTGTTACGCCGATGTTTGGCAGCATGGAAACCTGGCAGGCTGGCGGTTTTGGTGTTTTCCAATCACTTAACCCGTTATACATATTGATAATGGCGCCGGTGTTCGCAATGTTGTGGCCTAAACTTGACCTGATGAAGATGAACCCGTCGATTCCACGCAAGTTTGCACTGGGTTTGATCCAGGTTGCCCTGGGCTTCTATTTGCTGGTTTTTGCAATCGGCAACTTTACGAATGCTGCCGGACTGGTGCCCTGGATTTTCCTGGCCATGACCTATTTCCTGCATACAACCGGTGAGTTGTGCCTGTCGCCAATCGGCCTCAGCATGGTCACCAAGCTGGCGGATGAAAAAGAGGTGGGCCTGGCCATGGGTGGCTGGTTCCTTTCCATTGCCATGGCGCAGTATGTGGCCGGTTTGATTGCTGCAATAGCATCAGGCGGTGGTAATGGCGAGCATGGCGCACCGGTTGGCGCAACCATGGCCCAGTACTCGGAAGTCTACATGCTGTTGTTCTGGATCGGTCTGGTTGTTGGTATCGCATACCTGTTGCTTGCACCGGCGATCAACAAGCTGATGCATGGCGTGAAATAGATCTGCTTGATGATTTGACCAAAGCCCCGGCACTGTCCGGGGCTTTTTTCGTTGTTGCCTGTTAAGATGGCGACCTGATAATTCTCCGGGACCCCCCCCAAAATGACCAAACTCAAGATACGAATTCTGTTGTCGTTGCTTTTCCTATCCTTGTTTTCCCTGTCGGCCTGCAAGAAAGCTGAAGAAGTTACCTCCGCCCCAGTGCCCAAAGCAGAGCTAGTTGAAGCGGAGAGCTGGGAGAAATTTGTAACCCGGCAAATAGAAGCGCATATAGATGCCCATCCACAGTGGGCAGTGGTGCAGGGGCGGCATGAATATGATGGCCAACTGCCGGATTGGAGCCGTGCCGGGATTGAAAAAGAGATTACACGCTTGCATCAGCAACGTGATGAGGCGATGGCGTTTGCCGATGACCAGCTGAGTCCGGAACAGTTGTATCAGCGCGAATATCTCGTCTCCAGGGTCGATCAGGACCTTTTCTGGATAGAGAAGGCACAACTTCCTTTTCGCAGTCCCGCATATTACTTTGGCTGGATGGGCGATTCTCTGGATCCAAGTGCGTATATCGCGCTGGATTACGCCCCAATTGAAGAACGCATGCGCGCATTTACCCGCTATCTGCAGAATGTACCCAAAGCACTCGAACATATTAGGGAAAACCTGGCCATGCCAATGCCGAGAACGTGGTTGCAACTGGGTATAGACGGTTTCGGTGGTTATGCCGATTATTTCCGTGACGAAGTGCCTGCTGTATGGGCTGCCGTTGAGGATGAAGACCTGCAGCATGCATTTAAAAGTGCGAACGCAGAAGCCATTGAGGCCATGGCTGATATGGCTGACTGGTTGAAGTCCAATATGCCGAATGCGACTGAAGATTTTGCCCTGGGCCCGGATCTGTTCAGGGAAATGCTGTGGGATACCGAGCGTGTTGATATCTCACTGGAAGAACTTGAGACTATCGGCCGTGCGGATATGGCACGTAACCTGCAAAATCTGAGTAACGCCTGCGCCGAGTTTGCACCGGGCGCCAGTCTTCAGGACTGTTTCGTAAAGATGTCCAGCAACAAGCCAAAAGACGGCTCGGTTGAGGCAGCGCGAGATCAATTGAAAGAGATACGTAAATTCATCGTGCAGCAAGACCTGGTCAGCATTCCCGGTACGGAAGAGGCGAAGGTCGATGAGTCACCGCCGTATGCCCGTTCCAATTTTGCTTACATCAATATCCCGGGTGCTTGGGAGAAAAACCAGCCATCGGTTTATTACATCTCCCCACCCAATCCGGCCTGGCCCGAAGACGTCCAGGCTGATTATGTTGCCGGTGAAGCCGATCTTTTGTTCACCTCGGTGCACGAAGTCTGGCCCGGCCATTTCCTGAATTTCCTGCATGCTAACCGCGCGTCATTTTTCTATGGCCGTGTTTTTGTCGGTTACGCCTACGCCGAGGGCTGGGCGCATTACACCGAGGAGATGATGAGCGATGCCGGTTTGCGGGAGGGCGACCCTGAAGCCCGTATCGGCCAGATCGGTAACGCCTTGTTACGGGATGCACGTTTTCTCTCAACCATTGGCCTGCACACAAAGGGCTGGTCGGTTGAGGACTCAAAGCGGTTTTTCATCGAAGAAGGTTTTCAAAGCGAAGGCACGGCTATCCAGCAGGCCGCACGCGGCACCTATGATCCTGCCTATCTGAATTACACCATGGGCAAACTGATGATCAAACGTTTACGTGATGACTGGACAGCAACGCGCGGCGGAAGAACCGCCTGGCGGGAGTTTCATGATGAATTTCTGAGCTATGGTGGACCGCCGATTCCATTGGTTCGCCAGCAAATGATGGGTGAGACTGAACCGCTGGCTTTATTTCCGGCCCGTTAAGGAAGAGCTGGATTGCCCACAGATTACAATTTCCTGTACCTGAATCACTGACATCCATTCCTTTTGACACGGTCAATTAAAGACACTTTACTCTACAATCTAATTATTGGTTTAAACCACTTTGGTACCGCCTGCATCAAAGTCACTATATATATGGCTATATCAATGTATTCAGGAGACCTGTCATGAAACTCAAATTATTTGTTTTCGCTGTGGCATTGCTGGCAACCGGCAGCCTTTTTGCGAGTGTTACAGAAGAAGAAACATTTTCCTTTACCCTTGAAGATGGTGGTCGATTCAGTGTTTCAAATGTAAATGGCTCCATCACCGTTACCGGCGTAGGTGGCAATAATGTTGAAATTATCGCGATCAAGAAGGCGGATAACCAGAAAGCACTGGATGAGATCGAAATTGAAATTTCCCATTCGGCCAACGAAATTGAGATTGAAACGGAACTTGGGGATTCAGATGGCTGGTTTCGCAATAGTACCAGCGGTCAGGTCAGGTATAAAATAATCGTGCCTGATGGCACTGAGCTCGATTCTGTCGAAACGGTGAATGGCGATGTAACCATCTCCGGCGTTTTCCGGCAACGTGGCGGCTGAATCCGTCAACGGTGACCTGGATATCAGCGATTTGGTGGGTGATGTCAGCCTTTCCACGGTTAACGGCAGTGTAATGCTGCTTTTGCCAAGTGTGAAGGCGAGCAAAGCATTAAAAACCGAAACGGTCAACGGGCGTGTCACGATTTCCCTGCCCGAAAGCTCAGATGTGCAAATTACTGCAGACACCCTGAATGGCGGTATCAACGGTCGTGATTTTGGACTGGTAACTGACAAGGGTTTTGTTGGCAGCGACTTAAACGGAAAAATTGGCAGTGGCAGCGCAAGGCTGAATATTGACACCGTCAACGGCTCAATCAAGATTCGAAGCCACTAACCTTTTAACTGGCTCGTAATCAGCACCCGGCAGGGCCTTCCTGCCGGGTTTTTTAATACCCATCAAATCACCTGTATTGTTCTTGCTTTTAATCCGTGTAATCTGTGTAATCTGTGGGAAGTTTCTTTTAAAATATTTACCGGCTTCCTGTGAAACACAAAAGGTAACAAGCAATGAATAAATTGGTCTCCCTGCTATCTATTGCGCTATCCATCAATGCTTTTGCGGGTAGCGACAGTGATACATTTAGTGCTTTGTACGAAAAGGAATGGGACTTTCGGGTCAATGAATTTCCGTACCTGGCAGGTGACGAAGCCGACAAAAGCCTGATTGCACATGTCAGTGAAAAAGATCAGCTCAGGCGTTATCAATACTGGAAGCAGATCAAGCTTGAGTTAGCGACTATTTCCTGCGAAAACCTCGAGCGGGAAGAATGCATCAATTACCGCATGTTCGACCGGCAGATCCACCAGTTTCTCGCAGACTATGAAACACGGGCTTACCTGATTCCATTCAACAGCGACTGGGGGTTTTACCTGTCCTGGAACCGTTGGGGTGAGTCAACCGACTTCAATTCCAGTCAGGACTACCGCGATTATATTTTACGCCTGGAAGCATTACCGATTGTCATGGATGAATACATCTCTTTGATGCGTGAGGGCTTACGCATCGGCATGACCCAACCACGTGTAATTCTCGCGGGACGTGAAATACCAATCAGAAAGCAATTGGTAGAAAAGCCGGAACGCAGCGCATTTTACAAACCGTTTTTAAATCTGGATAAAATCATTACAGATGAAGAGAAACGGGAATTGCTTGCAAAGGCGCGCTCTGCCGTTATGGAAGGCGTAGTGCCAGCTTATCAACGCCTGTCAGATTTTTTTGAAGATGAATACTTCCCGGCTGCGCGCACCACGCTGGGCGCGAACAGTTTGCCGAATGGCAAGCGTTTTTACGAGGAACAGATCAAGCTTTATGCGACCGTGGATATGACTGCCGGGGAGATCCATCAGCTTGGCCTCTCCGAGGTTGCCCGCATACGTACAGAAATGGAAACCATCATCAAGTCTCTGGAATTTGACGGTGACCTGGCCGCATTTATCCAGTTTTTGCGTACTGATCCCCAGTTCTATGCAAAAACGCCTCACGAATTGCTGGCAGAAGCATCCTACATTGCCAAGAAAATTGACGGTCGTCTGCCACAGCTGTTCGGTAAATTGCCACGCCAACCCTATGGCGTAGCGCCGGTACCGGAGAATATTGCGCCCTTTTACACTGCTGGTCGCTACGTGAATTCACCGTTGTCGGCACACCGGGGAGGTTACTACTGGGTAAATACCTACAAACTCGAAAGCCGGACCTTGTACACATTACCTGCTTTGACCCTGCATGAGGCCGTTCCCGGCCACCACTTACAGGGCGCGTTGGCCATGGAGCTGGGTGAGCAACCTGACTTCAGGCGCAATGATTATATTTCGGCCTACGGTGAAGGCTGGGCGCTGTACGCCGAAAAGCTGGGCATCGAAATGGATATATACGAGACGCCTTACCAGGATTTCGGCCGGCTGACCTACGAGATGTGGCGGGCCTGCCGGTTAGTCATTGATACCGGTATTCACGCCAAGGGCTGGAGCCGGAAGCAGGCGCAGGACTACCTTGCTGATAATACCGCCCTGTCGATTCACGAGATTACCACCGAAGTGGACCGCTATATTTCCTGGCCGGCGCAAGCCCTGAGCTACAAGTTGGGGGAATACACCATCTGGCAACTGCGCCATGAAGCCGAGAGCCGACTGGGCGCAAAATTCGATCTGCGGGGTTTCCATGATTTCATATTGGCACTGGGTTCGGTGCCATTGTATATACTTAAAGATGAAGTCCACCGCTGGATAAATAAACAAGGAGAGTTTTAATAAAATGGTTCATAGCACCCCACAAAAAATACTCTACCTGGTCCGCCATGCGAAGTCGTCTTGGAGTAACTCCTCGCTGACTGACAGGGAGCGGCCTCTGAACAAACGCGGTCGCCGCAGTGCACCTGACATGGGCAGGAGGATGGCGGCGAAGGGCCTCAGGCCCGATCTCATCGTATCAAGTCCGGCTAATCGTGCGATTAGGACCGCGAGGAATATTGCTAAAGAACTGGGCTACGATGAATCGGGATATCGTGACGGATGAGGCCCTGTATTTTGGTAGCATGCAGGCTGTGCTGGAAGGATTGGATGACCGCTACGACAAGGTGATGGTTGTCGGGCACAACCCCACCATGACCTATCACATGAATACTCTGGCTGACACTTCCGTCGACAATATGCCAACCTGCGCGATCGCGGTGATCGGTTTCGACATAGCGTCATGGGTAGACCTGTACTCGGCTGGTGGTGAATTGCTGGATTATGATTTTCCAAAAAATGTCTTAAGAAAATGACGATGACTTCCCGCGAACGTGTGCTGACCGCCATAAATCATGAGCAACCCGATCGCATGCCCCTGGTTATCGGGGTCAACAATGCGACCGGTATTAAAATAAAACCCTACAAGGGCATCAAGGACATTGCCGGAATTCAGGCACCGGATAACTACATTTACGAATGGCCGGAGTTGGGAACGGCAGAAATTGACGAAGAAACAATGCGTCGATTGCACTGCGATGTCCGCGGTGTTCTGGATCTGGAGCCTGAGAACGTCCGCAAGCGAAACCGTGAGCGTGACCCCCACAGTGACTGTATAGATTCATGGGGTAGCGGGCAGATGGAAATAACACCCGGAAACTGGTTTCCCGGTATTCATCCCCTTGCCGAAGCCCGAAGCTTAGAAGACCTGGAATCTTACCAGGGCTGGCCCGATATGAGTGACCCAGCCGAATTGCTCATGTAGGTGAAACTGCAAGGCGCCTGGCCGAAGAGAACCAATTCGCAATCATGGCAACGCCCTGGCTGTTGTTTCCTTTTGAACGGGCCCATGCGATGCAGGGAATGGAGCCATACCTGCTTAACATGGCAATGGACCCGGATTTTGCACGTGCCATGCTGGAAAAAATAGCAGATTACTGCAAACAATTGATGGGGCACTTTCTGGATGAACTGGGTGACAATGTAGATATCATCAAGATTGGCGATGATTTGGGGACCCAGAACAGCCTCCTGATTTCTCCGAAAATGTACCGCGACATTCTCAAACCGATTCATGCAGATTTTATCAGCTTCATTAAAAGCCGGACCAAGGCCAAAATATTGTTTCACTCTTGTGGTGATGTGGCGCCTTTAATTCCGGACTTTATCGACATCGGTGTCGACATTCTGAACCCTATTCAAACCTCGACTGGTTCGATATCCGACCTGCCATCGCTCAAAAAGCAATTCGGAAAGAATATGGTTTTTTGTGGCGGTATAGATTCACATCGAATTCTACCCTTTGGCAGCGTTGATGAAGTACGCCAGGAAGTCCGGCGCGTGATGCAGGCGCTTGGTCCGGGTGGTGGTTGTATGATTGGTGCTGTTCACACGGTAATGAACGATGTTCCCCCTGAAAACATCCTGGCCATGGTGGATGCCGTGGAAGAATTTGGTCGCTATCCTCTTTGATTTTCGACGTAATACCCGCCGGCGTTAATCTGGCAATGTTACCGTGAACTCGATAGCTGCGAGTTGGTCGGCGGAGACACCGCCTTTTTCCATCAGAGGTTGCCAACGCGGGTCATCGTGCAGGCTTGTAAAAAAATTGTCCACCATCACGCCACTTAGGCCATTGATCTCCAGTTCTTTTTCCAGCCAGGAAAAAACCTCATCTGCATCTCCAATCCAGGCATAAACGTGAGCTATTTCTATGGGCCACCGCCCGCCCCAACGTTCGCGTAACTCGGTAAACGCCTGCTCGTATTCGGTGAGTCGATCAAGCTCATACGAGGCTAATGCCGTCCCTTTTACCCGCCATTCTTCATCCTCTTCCAGGCTAAAAAAGGCCAGTGCCTGCTCCGGCAGACCCTTGCGCAGGAACGCCTCGCCGAGGCGATAGCGTGCACCGCCGATGCCAGGACTCAGCCATAATGCAGTACGCGCTGACTTGATGGCCTCATCCAGACGTTCAGCCCTGATGTAGCGGTCGCTCATATTCAGGAAAGCAACCGGATTCACCGGGTCACGGGCGGTCGAGAATTCCCCAAGTGCAATGGCCTCATTAAGACGGCCGAGTCTCATGATTAACATGGCGGAGTTGCGGATGACAGAGAGATTGGTTGGCTCCAGTTCCAAAGCATGCTCGTAATGCTGTGCGGCGACCGCCAATTCGTCGTTGTAGGTCATCGCGATCCAGCCAAGGCTGCTGTAGGCCATTGCGTTCTTCGGGTCGATGGCAAGTGCCTGGTTGGCAGCTTCACGAGCTTTTCGGATACCTTCTTCAGGCGGTAAAAGGTTGTATCCGGTCAGGTTGACGTAATTGCGGCTCAAGCCGGCCCAGGAGTTAGCGTAATCGGGGTCGACAGCAATCGCCTGTTGATACAATACGTTGGCTTGTTCCCACCCCTCGGGAGTCAAGAGGTTGCTCAAGTGCCGCGCCTGCAGGAAGAGCGCGTAGGCTTCGGGGTTGGTTTCCTGGACTGTTGGTACATCAGCAAACAGCTTGAGTTTTAATTGCGCCACGACCGAGGCGGCAATTTCATCCTGAATGGCAAAAATATTATCCAGCGAACGGTCGTAGGTCTCGGACCATATATGGACATCACCATCCACCCTGATCAACTGCGCTGTAATCCGTACCTGGTTGCCAACCTTGCGGACGCTGCCTTCCAGCACATAAGCGACGTTCAGGTCTCGACCAACATCGGTGATCTTGAAATCCTTGTCCTTATAGGAAAATGCCGAAGATCGCGATGTCACCCGCAACTCCGGAATCTTGGCCAGCAGGTTTAGCAATTCTTCGGACATGCCATCGGAAAAAAACTCATTGCTGGCATCGTCACTCATGTTGATGAAGGGTAGTACCGCGATGGATTTTCGGGATGCTGTAGCTGCTTCTTCGATAGCAGCCTGTTCAGTCAATGCCTGGGACGCTGCTTCTTCGACAGCAGATTCGATAGCGACCGTCTCCCGCCTGGTTGAAAGCACAAACTTGTCATAGGCGAAATATGTCAGTGACAGTGCCAGTACACCGATAATCATGCGATCAAGCTTCTTGCCGGTATGCGGGGCAATCGATTGAGTGCGATCTACCTCGTGTTCGCGCTTGATCCCTTCCGGGGTCATCTCAAAGGCCCAGGCAAAGAACAACGAGAATGGCCACCCTGCTGCCAGCAGCACCAGTACAGTTTTTATCACCCAACCCGGGGTGCCGAAGCTCTCGAAAATCAGTTGCAGCACCTGGGCAACCAGCCAGGCGACAATGATGTAGGCAGCACCTACCCTGAAAACATTTCGGCGCTTAAGTTCTTTGAGAAATGACAAAAGCTGACTTCTTTATGTTCGTGATTATATTAAGCATAGTTGCTTAATCACGAAATTTCCTAAGGAAACACTAAACATTACATGAAAGTAGCGCCCGTCCGGCCAGTGTGGTGCCTCGCCAATATTTATTTACTGGTGTGTCCTGGCCTGGTCTTCAGGGTAAAACAGCCTGCATCAGGTAATTGGTGTCAGTACCAAACCACATACTGTTGCGGGCCGGGTCATAAACCATATTTCGAACAGCACCTTCACCACCTGGAATGGGTGTAACGCTGAAGAATGTGCCGAACAGCGGATCAAAGCCCACCAGCAGGTTCGGTTGGGGTCCGCTCTCTACGAACCAAATACGGCCCAGGTTATCGGCAGTCATGGCATAGGGGGCGGATTTTTCACTGGGGGTTTTCCACTCGGTGAATTCACCGGTCTCAGGATCATAACGGCCGATATAACCCCCGGCATAGTCGGTATACCAGACGGCATCGTCGCGTGTAACAGCCAATCTGCGCAGACGGGCATTCTCACGTGGCAGATATACAACATTCAATTCCATGTTCCTGGGGTCGATGGTAGCCAGTCCATTCGTGCCGAGTAGTGCAATCCAGGGATGGCCTTTCGAATCCATCCTGATGCCATAAGGCCGTGCTTGCTCGGTTTGCATAGGA